>Ga0116231_10010019_pt1 | contig 15549 bp, 19 predicted proteins | sample S1TSphgellanicum_2_FD_89695 | JGI IMG/M metagenome (GOLD analysis project Ga0116231, IMG submission 89695) | Host-associated microbial communities from peat moss isolated from Minnesota, USA - S1T2_Fd - Sphagnum magellanicum MG | ecosystem: Host-associated > Plants > Peat moss > Unclassified...
ACTTGTTTATTCACTTATGCTCTAATTTAGTTCCAAATGGTGGTGGAAACTATAATTTAGTAATTGTTGATGTTTGAATAAAAATGAAATATTTTGTGTAAAAGTAATTTCATTCAACCCTTTGGTAAGCAAATTAAATAAATACATAAAAAAGTTATTGGTTTTATCTCATTAATCTTACATGTTTTAATTTGATGTTATGACTCTCATTACAAATATTTATATGGAATTGATTTGATGAAGGGAAAATTTAAAACCTATTTCATGATGTTTGAAATTAATCAAATTTCCTTTCCATCAATAGTAATTTATGAAGGAAAGTTCATAAAACACACATGACCCATATTACATTAGTATATTCAAAAGTATTGATTACAACCCACACAAGTTTTGACAATACAAAAAAAGTTCAACTAATGAACCTAGTTGGATAATGTTTTTACCCAGTTCTCATTGAGAGGTAATCCTTCACCAAATGCATAAATGTTGAGGTCTTCACGAGTAGCATTTTAAAAATCCGTTGAAAGGTGCTCCATTTGTGAGTTGAAAGATTCTAGTTTTTTTTAACAACCAGATTGGGTTGCATACTTGTTCAATGTATTGATTTGTTGATGTTGCCAAGCAAAATAATTCGATAAATATTGGGTACCACCAGCATGTGGTACACCGTAAAATACTACACCTTTAACATTGTTCAAAAATGTCTTACAACATTTGTGTACTTTATCATCCAAACCATTTTTTAGCCTTTGATGTACATACTTGTGAGCTTCAACCATCAAGCTTTTGAGTACAAGACCTCCAAAACTATAAGCAACTAATGCCACTAGTCCATCCCAAACGGATTGATAACTACAAAATATTCAACAATGCACCAAAATTCCATTATCAACATTGTATTAGCATATACAATTTATCTTATTATACTTGGGGCAATAGGTAATTGACACATGACCTAAGCCATAAGTTCATAATTGATTTGCTCGTCATTTGTCATTTTTCATTTATTGACTCCATTAATCTACCTAAAAAATGTGACAACCATGTTTTGGTAAAACAATTATTATTTTCAAGTACATGCAAGTGTTTACATTCTTGTGTTAATGTACAACTCGTCTTCTATGTGTTACCTTGGAAATACCATACACACACACACACACACACACACTTGGTTTGAATTTTTTTTTGCAATCTAATGGATGCAAACTCTCTACACACGTATTAATATAATTTATTAAATTCAAATGCATTACCAAAGTTAAAGCTTCAAAAAGTTCAAACTAAAAATTGCTATCAAAACCAAACTAGTTGTACCATGAACTTATAATGAACATAGGCTTTGCTATTATCCTCAACCAAGAATATGTGCATGTAAGCCCCATTTTATGTTCTCCTACATGAATTTAACAATTCAAATAAATTGAAACTTGTTGGTGTGTGTCATAATAATAACAAACATGAACAATTAACTCATGCAAAACATTTAAAAGAATCTAAAGATGTAAGTAATTATCTTTAATGTACACAAGGAGGAGTAATTAATGTGTTCCCAAATAGAAGAGATTGTCACACCTTGAATTTGTAACCAAACTTTGAATGAGGTTTTTGTCAATTTCGATCACATCATTGTGAACATTTGTCACAATGTTAGAATCATAAGACAATGACAAAATTCAAACATTGTTTTTCAAATCTTCAGGCAGCCATTTTTCTGGCCAACATATGCACTCTTCTTTATTTTTGGTGGGGCATGTTGTCCATGTTTCCTTCCATTCATCATTTGTGCCAAAAGCAATTTCTTGAAAAAAAATGATGGTCAAGTTTGGATTTTTGGAATTGCAAGTGGGATTTAAATCATGCACTGGATATTTCTGCAAAGAAAATTAAACAGAGTGAACACAATTGCTCAAACATTTCTTGAAATGATTTGACTATACATTAAATTAAAGAAATGCAATATACAAAAATTATAGTAGTTAGATAAAATCAATAATTAACAAGACGTGAATAATAGGTGAATTGGAGAATACCAAATCTATCTTGCATGATTAACAAATGAAGATCATTCACATGTGTGATAGACTTCAAAGTTTCCTAGTTCAATAAGTAAATATTGTTACATAGTAGGTGGAACATATGCCAATCAATAAAGGTTATTGCTAAGAATTGGATTCTTGAGAGCTTGGGTTGATCAACTAAGCCATCTAGTTTGGTTCATTTTTATTTCATGACATTTTCCCCAAATTTTGGTCCACTAAGGCCTCCAACTCCTAAGGAATTGGGACACAAACCCAATAAGAAGGTCCAAGAGAATTTTAATAATTTGCTTTCGGTTGTTGGATTAAGACTACACATTGAACTTAATTCATAATCTATAATGAAAGTTCCCAATCCTTCCAAGTCCAATATATTCTTAGTCAATGTCAATTCACAAATTTCCCTTTCACGAATTCTACTTGTTATAACAAGTGAGTCATTGGCCTAATGTAAGAGGCTACAATGATGAATCCATTTCCTATTGTTTTAACATCATTTCATATTGTTTTATTTAAACAACCAAACTGGAAAGTAGGCAAAGTGAAATGTATGACAAGGAAGCTTGTAAATGATTGGGGACATTCAGCTACCCTAGTGGTTAAAGGGTATGGTTGCAAAGCTGCTGGTTGGGAGTTCGAATCTGAACTAGACCTCCTTGTCCTGATGCTTTGTGAGGACAATAAGATATTGTGGTTGTAAGGGTCAAGGAGAATTGTCAACACCCAAACAAAAGAAAAAAAAGAAAAGAAAAATCAAGCTTCAACATGTAACTTGTGAAAGCCCAAGAAAAAACTGTGCAAAGAAAGCTCATCATAAATTTAAGAACAAGCACCACATTGTTGTGCCATCCAGAGCTTGAAGGAGCATTTTCATTGGGGACCAAAGGTGTCTCAATCACAGCAGGGATCCGCACAACATTTTTACATGGGAAAGCCCAAGAAAAACCTGTGCAAAGAAAGCTCATCATAAAATTAAGAAGAAGCACCACATTGCTGTGGCATCCAGAGCTTGAAGGAGCATTTTCAACAGGGACCATAGGTGTCTCAATCACAGCATGGATTTGCACAACATCTCTCTTTCTTTTTAGTGGCCCTTGTGAAAGATCAACTCCTTTTCCCTTGAGGCCATATGAATTTTCCATATATATATATTTTTGACGGGAGACAAAAGTTCAATAAAATATCGATGACTGGAACCATCACAGAGGAGACAAAAAGGGAAGGCCAAAGAAAGGCCAAAAGACACACAGCCCACAGGAACCCAAAAAAAAGGGAGAGAGCTAGTCCCTCTCGAGAGCTAGTTCCATATTTCCCACTATTGAAATTCCTTTTGCTCACTGCTCTCATAAATATTTTCTCTTAACCTTTTGCTCTCATAAAACCTGCTACAAATCCTTTGCCATCCCAATAGCATACACACGGTATGATGGGTGTCTGTCACATCACATATATTCCAGCAAGCTGATCTTTCCATTACTTCTCCCCAAAAAACACCAACCCCTCCTCCTCACGATCTCCCTCGAATTCTCACACTCTTCTCTTGACTCGTTTTCAACTTTTCTCACGGTTGTTTTTTCTTCTTCATTTTCTCCTCCCCCAGAATGTTCTAGAAGGGTTCTGCCGTGACTGTAGCATACGCGCTTTACCGATTTCGTGGCCACTGAACAATTCATTACTTTATTTCTTCAACACATGTCTATTTCTACTCGTAATTGAGGATAGAATATGCAATGTCACCTTGAGAGACTTGTCAAACATGCTTTGCTTTATTCCCTCTGGCCTCCCCCAGTAGCTTCATCATGACTTTTGTTCACATCCACACTCACCTTTCTTTTACCAAAAAGCTAAGTAATAAATTTAAAAGTGGTAAAATCAAATGCTTTTTGAGATTCTCAATAGCCAAAATTAAAAAAAAATCACCATGTATGGATGATCGCCATGTAGACTACATTAAATAATCCCTACAAAAAATACACAGCCCCAGGGCCTCTGCACTTTCCAGAGGGTGAACTCATAAGTTACACTGGGGTTCAAACTTCAGTTAGTGACAGGGCACCTGGCAGAATGCACCATTAATGGCCCGCTCTCTGGCATTAAAAGGAAGAGAACTCCTGGGAACACAAGAGGGAACACTTGGGAATGTTGCAAAGAGTTTGAAGAGTATTTTCTATCTGTAGGTATTTGACATGAAACCATTGCACCTTTCTATCTGAAACAGAATGCAGTTGCAGAGCTTGACAATCACATGATTGTTTTAATATTGCAAGGAATATGTTGTATGCCAAGAAGTTTTGGGCAGTGTTATGACAACAACAATAATTTATCTGCTTAATCGTGTTGCTTCATGTGTTATTAACCACAAGACACCCTTGGAGTTGTGGAATGGATAGATTCTTGATTTGAACATTGCTCATGTATTTGGTTGTAAAGCTTATGCACATGTACCCAAGCCCTTGCAACATAAATTTGATTCCAAAAGTGTCAAATGTGTTTTCATCAGATAACGAAGGCATACAAATTATGGAATGGCCATTCCAAAAAGGTCATGATCAATTGCGATGTTTTATTTGATGAGGAAAATACACGTATCTCCTCAGTTGTTCCAATTCATCAAAACACATGTGTAATGTTTTCTGTTCCACATATGAGTAGTGAACATCATAAAGATTATAAATGATACTTTGCATGTTGTACCTGATAACCCTCATCCATCCATTGATGAAAAGTCTGTCATTCCAATGGGAGTGTTACATTGTCTTCAATTTATAGAAGCTTCAACATTAGTTGAATAAGTGGGGAGAGTTTCAACAATTGTTGCACCGATGGGAGAGGCATTCATGGGTAAGGATGTTCCATCACTTCTTGATGATTGTCATGAAGATCCAACAATGGCAGAAGACATGGTGGATTTTGCACACATTCCTGTTCCACCACCAGCATACGTTCCTTTGCCATCTTTGTACAAGATTGATTATCAAATGAAATAATGATTGGTGCATCCAATTTTACACCCATTTCTCCAAGCAAATGTTGTAGCTATTGTGCCTCCTCCATAGTTTTGTCAAAGCATGATATTTAGCTTCTAAGGACAATTGGGCTACTTTAGATTGCCAATATGCTGGAACACATACAATTTAGCTCCAAAACATTAATTGTTGAATTTATGAAGAATGTAACATCAATAGCAGTCCCTGGCTATTATTGCACATTAGGCTACCTCAGGATCTTGCTCTTTCTGTACTAATGATGGCACATCTTGTGTGGCATGAGTGCACTGCTTAGATGAAACAATGATGGCACATTTTGTGTAGAATGAGTGCACCACTAAGATTAAACATGTGATGTAAAGGTTCACAACAAACCATTCTGAAATTGTCTAGCTCTATGTTGAAGCATTCATTAGGAGTTTTGTACTTAAACCATCTGAACACATGTTACTGACAAGCGATGAAGTGAGCCTAGCTAGGCATATCAAGTTTGGTAAACTCATGAAATGGATATATGGTATACTATATGATATGGAATATATCAAGTTGGTAAACCATGGAATGGATAGCCATATGTAGTCATGCACAATCGGGTTAGGCATTATATGAATTAAAGTGTTCAAACTTGATAAAGAAGATGGAATATCCAGAACAAAGATATCAAATCAGGAGGTTCATCGTTCCAAGGTCAGAAAAACAAATGAATCATAAAACTCATGAAGCTGCTCCTGCATTACTTCTGAGGACAGAAACTCTCCAACCTTCCTGAAGAAAACCAATAAGGATAGCATGACATGGATAAAGGAGTTCCAGAATGAAACAAAGTTTCGTTATGTTCTGAACCCATGCAGACAGGACATCTAATTCTCCTCATGGCTGAAGACTGTAAGAGAGGGTTCTAGAAACCCAGGTCTAGAAACATTCCAGAAACCCATTTCTAGACACCACTGATTTCAATCTGGAGACATGTGAGGATTAAAGATGGCATATAAAATGCTAAATGCTTTCTGAACATTTCTGAGCAACACAAATGGCTCCATTGAAAAACAAGTGTCTGGGTAAATAAATGAGCAATCTACTTACATGAATTGAGATGAATATCCAGCTCTCATTTATGACCTGCATAGAAGAACTGCTATCATGAACTGCGGAGCAGTTAACTGACAAATATGTCGTGAAATCATGGTACATTGTACAACAGTTTCCCTGACTTTGAAAGTCATTTTCTTGCCCCAGTTTTTCCAATGTTCTACTGTTTTCCAGTTGAACCTAAAAAACCAGTGGTAAACCTAGACTTGACATTTCAGTTCAACCAAAAACCCCGCAAAAAATGATTTCCTCATGTGCGCAAGGCTTGTGCAATCTTGTACTGACAACTGCAATCCAAGAAAAGCCTGGCTTTGGAACTAGGTGCATGCTCTAATCAAGTAGTGCACTTCTGTAGACTCAGACTACAGCATTCTTTCTTCTGTCCACAGTATGTTGGGCACTGTTGACAGGCACAAAGAACTACCAAATCCCACAATAGGATGGCACCAGGATTCCTGGCTTCTTCTTACAGGCCCAAGTTAGCTTCAGAATTTGTCACAACACAGGCTAATCTTCAAAACCAAGAATGCTCTACAGAAGAATCCAATTGTTCTCACTGCCTCAAAGCACTTGTTCAAGTCAATAATGAGGTCCATACTCCATACTTGGAAGCAGACCTAACATAGGTTTTAAAAGGAGCCACAATACCATTGTTGTATTGTTGTTATACAAAGCACAAGGCCTTCTATGACCACCCTGCCTGTAAAAGAGCATGGTGCAAGAATCAGTAACCCTAATTTTCACCCCAACCTGGATGTCCTTACACTTCAATTATGCTCCTCCTGATAAGAAAAACATAGAGAACTCAGAACCAACAATCACCTAATAGACCACAATTTACGATGCTTAGAAGTCAAAGCCCCTTCAAACTTCCGACGTTTGAAAAGCATGCTCTATAGTGATAACAATGCTCAGGAATGGGCCTACAACTGGTGATTCCATTTAGTTTGACTCTCATAAATACGGATGCATACTGCGGTGCTGATTCAGCAACTCTTGTATGCAACTGATTTATAGCTCACTATATCTGGAATCAAACATGAGTATGTCCAAATTCATCTGAAAGGTGGTGTCAGATGAATGAAGGGTAGTGGCATTACAATTTCTTTCAAGGTAATGGCTGGGTGGGTCTTCCAGTAAAATGTGAACTAGTCCAACAACCTGTGCATGACATCATATCCATCTAGAGCTAATCATGGTAGGAGCAAGAGACAGGACAGGATGGGAATACTGACCAAGCATGTGACAAGTCACACTCGTTCAAGAGCACTACGTAACTCTTTTGTCAATGAGGCAATTTCTCCACCTCTCCTGCAACAAAACAAGGATACAGGCAAGCATACAAAATGAGCCAAGGCTCTCTTGGTTCAAACAGTCCTCATAAAAAGTAAACATGATTGATGTGAAACAGCTCTCAAGCTTTTGGGTTTTGACTATGTGACATATTCCAACCAGTCATGTAACCTAATCATGAAATACCCAACCTGCCACCAGGAAAAGTACATCTAAATGGTTGGCAATAAACTGTTCTCAGACACTTGTCACTTTCACTTACCAGTGATAGCAAAACAATAATTAACTCCAGGTTCCAATAAAGAAAGCACTTTAATAAACTGGACATAGAATGCCAATGTGCAGGCAAGTACCTCATGAGTGGAAGTAAACAATGGCCTACAGTTTGCAACTCATGGTAACACATAACACACCGCTCCAGCCTGCCCAACATGCTTCCACAGCTTCTTTTAACTTGCAAGTATCTTGAAAGAAATTGTAATGCCACTAATTTGCCATAGTCACATAACAAAGTTGTTGCAGGTCTAGAAACAGTTCACCCTTCTTCTATCATTGCCATATAATCACAATTTCATTGAATATACACCAAGAGCAACATAGAACCAATTTTTTTTTGTTATCTTGATGATGGCAAGACGTAGAGGTGAGTGCATAAGTCCAATAACAATTTTACTGTGAAGTCAATCATCAGATCCTCTCCATAAGTTGATCCATCACCATAAAGCTACAATGGGTATAGCAGAGGGATCTCATGTGATACCGTTGCTCTGCTTGGAGGTCAACACCCAATGAAGGTGCTGAAGTCCGGGTTGTATGGATGACAGGGCCAAATGTGTTTATAAGCTTCATCAAAAGAGAAAGAGCTGTCATGAGGTTCCTGTCAAGCCCACAAATATGTTTACAAGCTCCATCAAAAGAGAGTGCTGTCATGAGGTTCCTGTCAAGCCCATCTTATAACATGAACAGCAGTTATGTGACATACTACAAACACAACAAAAAAAATTGTTTGTCCATGGGGATATCGGCCCATACTAAGTTGAAACTCAGAAAAAAATCCAAACTTTTCTTCAGGAAAAAAAAAGTCCTTAGTACAGAAGAAGTCTCCATGATGACCTCAGCCTGAAGTACTGGTAACACATGGGAGTTCTGCATTTACAGCCATGTACACAGCCACAAAATTTTGAAAATCAGCTGAGATCAAGTACCTATCCTGGTCGCTGGTAAGCAAACCATTCAACAGGGGGATGAGCATGCAGCAGATCTCCAATGTCAGAAGCTCTGTTCTCTCCATCAATACACTGAGCACATCCACTAGAACCTGGAGCACAAGTGTAGACAGCAGCCAGTTAGAATAACACAGCACTGAAACTATGATGTTAATAAACTGAATCTGTTGATGTAGCCTAGAGAGTATATGAATCTCCTACATATGCATAAAGTGAAGTTTGCTGCAGCAAAAACTATTGCCCTATGACTTCAAGCTCCTGTGGAGACAGTGGCAAAAACTAAATGGCATGTCCATCAAAAAAAAACTGTGGAGTCGGATATTATTACAGATTGGTCTGTCATTTTCTTCATCGCCTCCACAGCTCCTCGTGCATCATTTTTGATCCAAAATCGTCTTACAACCTGCAAGCCAAATCTGCACTCAGGCATTTGGGGAAAAACTTGACAGGTGGCACAGTCCTTGAACTATGAAGCAAAGAGCAACATTTTGCATACCAGAGTCTTTTCTAGAATTAAGAGGAGGTCTGATGAAAAAGGACATTCTGTGCTACAAAGCATTAAACAGCTTCAAACTGACATAGCTGTAGTGTTTCCTATTATCAACCTAAGTGAAAAGCATCAATGTGACAAGTAGTGTATGCACAAGTTAAAAACATGCAAAATCTAGTGAGGAAATGAAACACCATGTCTGGACCTGCATATTAGTAAGCCGAGACTGCATTATGCTGGCCATGGTGTGATGCTGTCGCATCAACTCCTCAATAATGTCAGTGTCATGTTTCACTGCAGACACTGTCTGCTCTGATGTTGTGCTAATACCTTTCTGCACTTCCCCAGCAGCACACTCATATAAGCTTTTCATGACCTGTAAGGAACTGAACTATGGCCCAAGCAATGACACAATAAGAACTTTGAGGAAACCAGCTTGCTTTCACTTGTGTGTATAGACAATACATCTCCAACTTACAGACCATTGAAGAGAATAAACATGACTGCAAGCTACAATGCTCATCATGGATGCAACTAATGATCAGAAACTTGCTTATCCTCATTAGATACAAATCCACAAGGGACTGGAAAGACCCATGTGGTAATTATGGGGACTGAATGCATCCATATAAGGCTGAGCAATGGATAATCAAAGTATGGGACAGACACTAACAATAAAGACGCTCCTGTGGTACCCACCGGAACAAACGAGTTTATATCCAGCCCAAGTGTTTTCACTCCACCACTAATGGATATAGAAGACCTTTCTGAAGATGTATGGGATACAGAAGGCATTTCTGGGAAGCCACTGGACACATGTGGTATTTCTGGACAGCTACTGAGTACACGAGGTGCTTCTGAGAAGCTTGGCCTGTCTTTCCTCTCCCATTGGGCATGTAAAGCTCTGGTTCTTCCAGAGTCAGCTCGACCTGCCACATCAACCACAACAGAACAGTCATCTCTTGCAGGTTTTGGCTGAACAATGTCTTTGGGAAGAACCAGCTATTTATTTTTACAGTCAACATTATGTGGGCTGCTACCTGTAGTGGAAGCCTCTGTCCCTGTTGTGTGTCTAGCTGATTGTACCCGAGTCATATCATCTGCACCAGGTAGGGCAACATATGAACTTAATCCATACAAGGTTATTCACTATCTCCATGCAGGATCCAAGATCAAAAGCTCCTGTCTACTCCGTAAGAAAATTTCTCTTGCTTTGACAGTCTCACACCCAATTATTCATTTTATCAGGGTCGATGACAACATCCATGGAATAACAGACATTGGTACGGCAACCATCGTATGAACATGGTGAAGGTCACAAGTAGACAGTTCTATGCTCAAACCTGTGTAGGACTGGAAACGGCCTTGTACATGATCAGCTGGAACTTCAAAAGATGAACTGCGCCTATAACTTCTGGACCCATTCCAGGTAACACTGCTATCCTCTCCTTCGTTAGACACACGTGTCTCAGAGATAAGCTTCTCTAACTGATGAAATGAAGAGGTGTGCACACTTCTTTCTGCACCATCAAAGCTTCTCTTTGCTGGTACTCCCCTCTTTCTGTGACTGGGTGAATCTATCCTAAGAGAGTCTGCACCAGCATCACCTCGCAAGTTCTCTACAGTATTGTGCTCTTCTGGTCTTAAAGATGTTTTTTCCCCTGCACTTGTGGCTGGCCTGCTTTCATCTGTGAGATGACCTGCAGTGGCCAACTCTGTAGCAGGCCTTGGACTTAGACCAATCATGAGGTCACTGCGATTGGCAGCCCGGAATACATTACTTGTTGTATGCAGTTTGGTTGTTGTCATACTACTTCTACGTGCCTGTGTAGGGGTAGGAGTGGAAACTGTTGTGGAGGTGGTGGTTGAAGCCCCTCTGCTGGAAACTGGGGTGCTTGGGCGTAGTTGTGGAGGCTCAATCTCGCCACCTGCACCCAAAAAGTTCTCAGAGGAAGCTAGAAGCTGACAAAAACAAAGATGCAACAGCGATCACTGCATTCCATATGTATCAGAATCAAATCACATTGCTAATACAAATGCAACCAAGGATTACAAAAACACTTGGCAGCTTACTTTTCAAAGAAGTATTCAGCTTCATGTTCTTCAAAGCAATTTCCACAATGTCTGTCTGATCAGCTGTGACTTTGTCAATCTTATTTGAGGTGGTGCTAACATGTTGGCCTTCTTGTGGTTGATGGTGCCCATTAGTTCCAAATTTACGAGCGAGAATGTTGTTGGCTCGCCCAGGATTGCCAGGTTGGTAAGGAGCAACATGCTGCACCATACAATCGACAAGTATGTTGGGAATTTTACTTTGCAAACAAAAGCTCTTTCACTCACAAAAATCGGTTGAACAGTAAAGATTTGCTTAACATGTAGCATCTTTAAGCTTTCCCATGCTGGATGCTATCACAGGGTTCGATGATGACATACCAGAAGATCAACCACCCAAACACCCACACAGCTTTGGTTGTAAGAACATCCAAGCAACTTTCCTTCATGTATGCACAAATCAGCCAACTTGTGCCATCCCACATCTACCACATCATGACATCTGAGTGGTTCCCATGAGAAGATCTGCCATGCCACCCAAATCATGAGCAAATTCAAAACCTAACATGTGACTCAAACTTGATAGATGTACAAACATTGTCAGAAGTAGATTGCACAACAAGCAACAGCAGGAAAACTGTTGGACAACTTCTGCCTGGTCTCACAATCAAGCACCTATTGGAATGGTTTGACTAGCCTACTAGAAGTGATATTCTCAGCCTCACACCCTGACCCATCTGCTTTCCCCTCTCCTCTCCAATAAAACCTGGGCATGAAACTGTATGTGAGATTCTTATGGTCTCCAAGAACAATTTTTTTGGAGACATGGATGTCAATACAAAAAGTGGATGCCATAGACAGGATTCACCTTCAGACTGTCATGCATTGCAGAAAGAATAGTTCGCCCATCTGGATTGAAGACCATGGAGCGCACACCGGTAGTCTGCATGCCATCATACAACAAAATGCATGTTGTTATCAAGCATTGCCCATTTATCTTCATGTGCTGGATCCACTTACACTCATCTATGGGACATTTTCTGCAACTACACTCATCTATGGGACATATTCTGCAACAAAATAGCTTTTCCCTTCTCTATAGCACTGACTGTGTTTGAAAGTATCCAGTCACTAACAGACAATTTGGTCAGGCTTTCTGTGGCAAGGGCTATGGAGCATTTTAATAAAGTGCTTACCTCAGGACCAGCTGACCCAATAAGCTCAAAAGTCTCTAGGTCAAAAAATTTGACTGTCCTGTCTGCAGAACCTGCAGTGTGCACAACAATGAAGCGTGTTGGCGAGAAAACATTGCTACATCCTTTTAGCAGTTTCCACAATGCCAAGGCTACAAGTATAAGAGGAAGATTGGTGAGATCCAAATTCACTTCAAGCTGGGAATAAGTGTTCATTCACTCCTAAGCCTCAAGCAAAACTCAAATACTCAAAATTTTGAATCAGTCATCACCTGTGGCAAGAAGAAATTCATGGGGATGGAAGTCAAGACATTGCACTTGACCATCATGGTATTTGAAGTCGTGCATCAACTTGCCAGCTGTTAGATCCCATAGCTGCCACACATTATGACAATACCATCAGTGTTAAAACCTAAGTTAAGAAGACCAAAAATTCTTGTGACAGATAAGGATATATTTCCGCTGTACTACCTGCATGAGGTCAAAATTTTGGATGTGGTGTTGCAAACAAAACAATTAATAATTCCTGGAAATTGCCCCAAAATTCAGAACAAAGTATTTCTATGAGATTCTAGAGAAAACCTAAAACAAGACTTTGAAGGTGAAGAATGTCTATGAGATTCCAGAGAAACTCCAAAACAAGACTTTGAAGGCAGAACCTGACAACGAGTGCAATCATAACCTATGAGGGTCACTCACAAAATGCCAGACTATCATCTTCATTGTGAACAGCAGCAACTAGCTGCCATGACTCCCCACTGCTGTCATGAACTCCCAACAGTGGGAGTAGATAAGAATGTACTAATCTGCACAAATTTCAGGCAAACTGCTATATGGACATCTGCATCCTGAGGTTCTGTTCCATTTCTGGAAGCAAAGGGAAGACTCAGTCATGATGTTGGCTGGCACTCAAGAGACATGTAGCTAAACAAAAAGTCAATAGTCAACTCTGAGTCAAGTTGAAACAAGCTTGTCAGATAAGCTTCATTTTTCTCATAGCTTATCCCTGTAGTTGGAAAATTCCAGGACAAAGCAATGTGCTCACTTTCACTATGTTGTCCTCACCGCCCGAAGCGACCCAGCGACCATCAGGACTGAATTTGATAGCATTGATGCCGCGAGTGTGGCCCTTGTATGTGTGAATGCATCCCTTTCTTCTAATGTCCCAGATTTTAAGATTCGTATCAAGTGATCCAGATGCAAAGAACTCTCCAAAGGGATGGTAGTCAACAGAAATACAATTTGAGCGATGACCTGTGAGAGTGCGAACAACTGCTCCCCCCAACAAACGGTGTCAGAGATTCATGTCACTGTCATTCACAGACAACAACACCATCAAGGTAGACAAAATGAAAGCCGTCTTGATATCAGGTTACAATCTCCGCACAGAAGAAACCAACTGATTCGACAAACCCTAGTTCAGAGACTCTCTTAAGTCTAATGTGTAATGATGATGTGTGAGCCCAAAGCAGGGAAGGTTAATCTTACTCTTAGCCTCTTCAAGATCCCAGAGTTTGATAGTTCCACTTGCAGCACCTGCAACAACAATGGCCTCGGCTGAATCGAATGTGACTGACTCCACTGCACTAGTATGCCCTGACAAGCTCTGCACAGCGCAATAGAAAAGAACCCTATATTTTTTATCAACTGTGAAACCATAAGAGACAATCTCTCGTTCTCTTCAATTGGATATGTGACACAAGCCAGAGTGCATCACATACAAATGTGCTATTACATAACTTGGGTGATGAAGGCTGAAACCTCAGCACCTTCGCCACATTGATATCAAAACCTGGGGTGGGGTTTCATCCTTCTTCAAACAATTGAACCAACTGACAGGTGTGTAAAAGCTGCACTTCAGAACTAGATGGCTCTTCTAACACTCCCTACAACTGGCCAAAAATAATGCTAGAAACCTCAGTTTTTGTTGTCAGGAGCATAAAAGCTTTTGTTTGTTTTCTACTGGATGCGGCACATCACCTGTTTTTTGCCACATAGAGATCAAAATGCTGTTGATTGTATGTGCTAAATATCAGTCGGTTTGTATGTATGGAGTTTCCAACCTCAAAAAGCATGGACTGAAACCCTAGGTGCTAATAATGGAAGAGAAAGAAAGAAAGAAAAACAAACAAAAGAGAGAAATGGGTACTGTACCAGAATGGCATTTGGCTTGCCGATGGCCCACATGTTGACCTTGTGATCTTCTCCACCCGTGACAAGCACTCTGGACGACTTCTTGCCAATTTTGAGACAATTGACATTCGATGTATGTGCCACAAACTCCTCTGTGAAACCACCGACCTAGTCAAGGAGAAGACATCACCACCATCATCTCGTTCCATTTGCCTACTTATTACTACCTCCCAACAAACATCAAACCACACTCTACAACAATACCACAAAACCCTAAAACACACAAAAACCGATCACAACAAAGAATACATGAGAGAAATCATCGCGCGCGCGCGCACACACGAACACAATGTACACAACAAAAACGCAACTTCTAGTCTAATGCTTCTTCTTCACATTCATGTTTTTTCCTTCACAATCCTACAACTGCAAACTGCAATCACGTGAACAACAAAAAGGATACGTAGCTTATAAGCTCGCTTCATGTTGCCAACTGCTCTTTTCCCCCTTTCTTCTCTCCTCTCCTCTCCTCTCCTCCTAATGCTTCTCAGATCAGACAGCCGTTTCTCCTCCCTCTCTTGTTCCGAGTGCTACCAATGTCGCCACTCGCCTTTCTCAGGAGGATAGTCGCATTTACTACTACTACTACTACTACTACTGGCACCAGCAACTCTGGTATCTAACCTCCAATAATCACGAACAAGAACCGCAGCTATTACATCCCTCCACATGGAAGACAGACTGTGAACGACGACAACGCCGTTGCCGAAGAAGAACAGAAAAGGAAGACGAGAATAATGCTGCTGCTGCTGCTGGTGTCCAGAACAGAAACCCATGCCATCAAGAGAACAGGAAATCTTCTTCTAGCATTGCTGCTACAGCCGGCATCGTCGTCGTCTTCGTCTTCCTACTACAACAATAACAATAACAGAGTCCAGAACTCCAAGAGCAAAAACCATCCCGCCAACGCAAAAGGCAACATCGAGAAAAAAAAAAAACACAATCGTTCGTTGCGAACTGGATCTGAAAACCCACAAATGAAAAACCCAA
>Ga0116231_10010020_pt1 | contig 15546 bp, 17 predicted proteins | sample S1TSphgellanicum_2_FD_89695 | JGI IMG/M metagenome (GOLD analysis project Ga0116231, IMG submission 89695) | Host-associated microbial communities from peat moss isolated from Minnesota, USA - S1T2_Fd - Sphagnum magellanicum MG | ecosystem: Host-associated > Plants > Peat moss > Unclassified...
CCGATCCAGCCGCTCTTCGATCAGGCCGTTCTGTTCCAGCACATGGGCGAAGTGCTGGGTCAGCGCCCGGTTCTCTGGGCTGGACGAACGGCCGAACCAGTCGAACGATAGGCCGAAGGCTTTCGCGATATCGCGCTGAGCGGCGTGCTGGGCGTCGCAATAGGCCGACACCTCCTGCCCCGCCGCCGCCGCCGCCAGCTCGGCCGGCGTGCCGTGCTCGTCGGTGGCGCAGATGTAGAGGACTTCGGCCCCTCGCGCGCGCTGGAACCGAGCATAGACATCGGCCGGCAGCATCGAACCCGCCAGATTGCCTAGGTGCTTGATCCCATTGATATAGGGTAAGGCGGAGGTGATCAGGATACGGGCCATCGGAAGCCAAGCGCCCTTTGATCTGGAAGCGGCGCGATCAGCCGCAGTACGAGAGAGCTGGCGCCGACAGAGGGACTCGAACCCCCGACCTTCTGATTACAAATCAGCTGCTCTACCAGCTGAGCTATGCCGGCGATTGCGCCCCGGTCGGACGAACTTCAACTCTAGGTCAGGCGTGACGGTTATAACCGACTCGCAGCCCAGCCCCTTAGTCTTCTTTCGGGGTGATAACCTGGCGACCGCGATACATGCCCGTCTTCAGGTCGATGTGGTGGGGACGGCGCATTTCGCCGGTCTCCTTGTCCTCGATGAAGCTGTTGCCGCCGAGCGCTTGGTGAGCGCGGCGCATGCCCCGGCGCGAGGGAGAGGTTTTACGCTTCGGAACGGCCATGGTCGTCTCTCAAAGATGGATATGCGCTCTCGGCGTCTGGTCGCCGGTGAGCGCGCATGAAATAGCAACGGCGGCCCGCGAGCCGCCGAATAAGCCGCGTCTTATGACTCAAGCCGTGCGCGTAAGCAAGCATTACCCAGCCAGAGTCGCATCTCAGTTTGACTTTCGGCGGTTCCGATAGGCAAACCGGGCGATAGCATCCGCACTCACCAACAGGACCAACCCGAGCACCAGCCATAACGCCGTTCCTGCGATAACTTCCGCGAGGGTGTGGCTCGAAGGGAGCGGAAGCCCTAGGGCCGTGGCGACGACATGGAACGCATCGAAGACACCAAAGACGATGAAGGTGAGGCCAGCGAGGCGAACCGCTAGCCCAAATAGGTCTTCTACAGTCATCCATTCACCTTTAGGCGGCTTGAAGCCGGTTATACGGCCCGCAATGCGCTAGGTTAGATTGATACGCCTCGCTCCGCGACGCAATCGAAAGCCCTTAAGTCTTAAACAAGCCGACTCTGCTCCATCGCCGCTGCGATGAAGCTGGCGAACAGGGGATGGGGGGCAAAGGGGCGGCTCTTCAGTTCGGGGTGGAACTGCACGCCGACGAACCAGGGGTGATCCGCCCGCTCGACGATTTCCGGCAAAACGCCGTCCGGCGACAGGCCGCTGAGGTGAAGGCCGGTGCGCTCCATCACATCGCGATAGGCGGTGTTGACCTCGTAGCGGTGGCGGTGGCGCTCGGAAATCGACGATTGTCCGTAAATCTCGCAGACCCTGGAGCCGGGCGCCAGTACGGCCTCATAGGCGCCAAGCCGCATGGAGCCGCCGAGATCCTGCTCGGCGCTGCGCACCTCGACCGCGTTGCCGCGCACCCATTCGGTCATCAGTCCGACCACAGGATCGTCGGCCGGCCCGAACTCCGTGGACGACGCGCCGGGCACGCCCCCGAGATTTCGCGCCGCCTCGATCACGGCCATCTGCATACCGAAGCAGATGCCGAAATAAGGCACGGCGCGCTCACGGGCGAACTGAACGGCGCGAATCATGCCTTCCGACCCACGCTCGCCAAAAGCGCCGGGCACCAGGATGCCGTGGACGTTCTCCAGCCGCTCGGCCACCTCGGCCGGATCCCGCTCAAACGCCTCGCCTTCGATCCAGTCGAAGGTCACCGCCACCCCGTTGGCCAGGCCGCCATGGTGCAGCGCCTCGATCAGGGACTTATAGGCGTCTTTGAGGGCGGTATACTTGCCCACGATGGCGATAGAGACCTCGCCGTCGGGATGGGTCAGGCGATGGGCTATACCTTCCCATTGCTGAAGGTCAGGCGCCGGGGCGTCATGAATCGAGAACGCCTCCAGGATTTCGCGGTCGAGGCCTTCGCGGTGATAATCGAGGGGCACAGCGTAGATGCTGGCGCTGTCCATGGCCTGGATGACGGCGGATTCGCGAACATTGCAGAAGAGCGCGATCTTGCGCTTCTCATCGGGCGGAATGGGCTGCTCGCAGCGGCAGAGCAGGATATCGGGCTGGATGCCGATGGCGCGCAGTTCGCGCACCGAATGCTGGGTCGGCTTGGTCTTCATCTCGCCCGCCGTCTTGACGAAGGGCAGCAGCGTCAGGTGGACGAAGACGGCGTGGCCGCGGGGAAGCTCCTGGCCCAGTTGGCGGATGGCCTCGAAGAAGGGCAGCCCCTCGATGTCGCCCACCGTGCCGCCGATCTCGACCAGCACGAAGTCCGCCCCGCCGGCGTCGGACAGGATGAAGGCCTTGATCTCGTTGGTGACGTGGGGGATCACCTGAACGGTCGCCCCCAGATAGTCGCCGCGCCGCTCCTTCTCGATGATGGTCTTGTAGATCTGACCCGTGGTGATGTTGTCGCCACGCGTGGCCGAGACGCCGGTGAAGCGCTCGTAGTGACCGAGATCGAGGTCGGTCTCGGCCCCATCGTCGGTCACGAACACCTCGCCATGCTGGTAAGGGCTCATAGTGCCGGGATCGACGTTCAGATAGGGGTCGAGCTTGCGCAGACGGACCTTATAACCGCGCGCCTGAAGCAACGCGCCAAGCGCCGCAGAGGCCAGTCCCTTGCCGAGCGAAGAGACCACGCCTCCGGTGATGAAGATGTACCGGGCCATGGGAGAGTAGCTTACCCGCGATTCGGGCGCGATAGCATGAGGTCGGATCGATTAGAGACCCGATCGCGGCGCGGTTCGCTCACTGACCGCTCGATCGGGACGGCGTCGTGGGCGTGGTATGGACTTGCGGGGCCGGCACATCGAAGCTCGACGTGCTGGGGGTCGAGGGCGCGGTCTGGCTCGGCGTTACTTGAGGCGCAGGCGCCGATGTCGGCGCGGCCGGCGCGGCCGGCGCTCCGGCCGGGCGCATGGCGGCGTTCAAGGCGCTGGCGTTCAGCGACTTGACGGTCATCTTATCCACGACCGAGCCACCGGCGTGCGTGCGCCCCTGGACAATCGTCAGAAGCAGGCAAAGCACGAAGAACAAGGCCGCCAGGACCGAGGTTGTGCGCGTGAGAAGGTCGCCGGCGCCGCTGACGGTCAGGATACCCGAAGGGCTTCCGCCCATGCCCAACGCCCCGCCTTCGGAGCGCTGCATAAGGATCACCGCGCTCATCGCGATACAGACTAAGACCAGCAAGACGAGCAGAAAGCCGAGAAGCATGGGAAATACGTTCGTCCAAAGTGAAACGCAAAAAGACGGGGCCAACGACCCCGTGCTTAAACTCAAGCGCGGGCACATAACATCGCAAGTCGCCCGGCGCCAGCCTTCAGGCTCGGCGCTGAAGGATTATGACGCCGCAGCAGCCAAATTGTATCAGCTACGGTTGCAGATTGTCCCCGCCCTTATATAGTCTGTCGCCGGCCAAGACGTTTCCGTCTCTGAGGCCGCCCCAGCCACACGCTCAAGCCGCTCCAAATTAAGAGAGACCCCTTCGATGACCTTCCAGCTCAAAGCCGCCAGCTGGGCGACAGTCGCCGCCTTCGCCGCTTCGGCGGCCGCAGCGCAACCGCCGCCGCCCAACCCCAATCCAGCCGCCGTCCCAGCCGGCGTCTACGCGATCGAGCCCATGCACACCGAGGTGCTGTTCAAGATCAACCACATGGGATTCACCAACTATTACGGCAGCTTCACCGGCGCGTCGGGCACATTGCGGCTCGATCCGGCCCACCCCGAGGCGAGCAGCCTGGACGTTTCTATCCCCGTCGGCAGCGTGCACGTCGCCAGCCCCAAGCTCGAGGACGAACTGAAGTCGGCCGATTGGCTCGATTCGACGAAATTTCCTGTCGCAACCTTCCATTCGACCAAGGTCACGCCCACGACCCCCGGCCACGCCCTGGTCGCCGGCGACCTGACCCTGCATGGCGTCACCCGCCCGGTCACCTTCACCGCGAGCTTCAACGCGGGCGGCCCCAACATCATGACCAAGGCCTACACCGCCGGCTTCGAAGTGACGGGCCATATTCAGCGCAGCCAGTTCGGCGTCGCCAAATACGTGCCTTTGGTCGGCGACGACGTCACCTTGATCGTCAGCGCGGCCTTCGAGCGCCAACCCTGAATAAATAAGGTCTTCCAATTATAGAAGATGGACGGTGCGGCCTGGTCGCGCCGTCCAGGACCGAGCGTCTCAACCGGCCGCCCGAACGATGGGGAGAAAGGTTTCGGCCAAAAGCGAGGCGCCGCCGACCAACACGCCGTCGACGCCCGCGATCTGCAGAATTTCGGCGGCATTGTCCGCCTTGACCGATCCCCCGTACAGAATGGGCGTACGCGCGCCGACGCCAAAGAGGGTGTTCAGGGCCTCTTGGATGGTGGCGTGAGTGTCTTCGATGTCGGCGACCGAGGGCGTCTCGCCCGATCCGATCGCCCATATCGGCTCATAGGCGATCGAGAACCGCCGCCCCGCCAACGCCTCTGGAAGCGAGCCTTCCAGCTGGTCGCGCACGACCTGGTCGGCATGGCCCATTCGCCGATGCTCTCGCTGCTCGCCGACGCAGACGATCGGCTCGAGCCCCGCCCGGAGCGCGCCCGCGACCTTGCCGGCGATCAGGTGATCGGACTCGTGATGGATTGTCCGCCGTTCGGAGTGACCCAGGATCACAAGCTGCGCCCCTGAGTCGTGCAGCATCTCGGCGCTGAGATCGCCCGTGTAGGCGCCGCAGTGATCGCGATGACAATCTTGGGCGCCGATTTCAACAGGACCGTCCGAGAGGGCTTGAGCCATTCGCCAGATGAGAGAGGCGGGGGGAAATAGCGCGACCCTGGATCGGGCGGGGGCCGCTTTCAAAGCTTCTGACACCGCTGTCGCTTCCCGCAGAGCTGTAGATACGCCGTTCATCTTCCAATTGCCGGCTACGAACTTTGTCGGCGGTGAAGTCAAAGCCATCCCTTCAAGCGGTAGGTCCCCCAAACATTATCGCTCGCTGCGGCGTCCAGATTCAAAAAGTTAGAGCGCGTTTCGTCGCAAAACCGAGTCCCACTTTTCGCCACGCGCTCTAAACCGATCGCAGTCCAAAAGCCTGCCTAGGCCAAGCTTTGACCCGAGTCACGCCCCAGCCCAACCCGTTTCGCCGCGCGCACCGCTTGCTACAAGCCTTACCCCTCCACTATACGCCCTTTTCAGGCCCGATCTCGCCGCCGTTCACTGCGGGGTTCGGCTCGCGCCGTCCGTGGCGCTCATGCACAAAGGTTTCGCGCCCCCATGCTCGCCAAACTTCGCTCGTTCGCGAAATCGCCCCTCGTGGTCGTCCTCATGGGGGTGTTGATGTTGAGCTTCCTCTGGGGCGCGCGCGACGTGTTCATGAACCTCGGTTCGGGCGACGCCGTGATCCAAGCCGGCGGCCGCACGATTGGCGAGGCTCGGTTCCGCCAGATGTTCGAAGACGAACTCAAATCCTACAGCCAGCAGACCGGCCAGCAAATCTCGATCCCCGATGCGCTGAAGGCCGGCTTCGATCGCCAGGTCGCCGATGCGATTGGGACGGACGAAGCTTTTGCGGCCGAGCTTTCCAGTATGGGCTTGCGTCCGTCCGACGCCCTGGTTGTCGATGAAATTCGCAAGGCGCCGCGGTTCTTCAACCCGGTCAGCGGGGTGTTCGATAAGGACGCCTATCTGAAATTCGTCACCCAACAACTCAACATGACGGCGCCTCAGTTCGAAAGCCTGCTGCGCTCGGAACTGGCTCAAACCGAGTTTGTGTCCGGCGTCGCCGGTGGAATGCGGGCGCCGCGGCTCTACGACGCCGTGGTGGCGGCCGTGGAATTGGAAGGGCGTACCTTCAGCTATTTCGTTATCCCGCCAACCGCCGTTCCGCCGCCTACCCCCCCGACGCAGGCGCAGATGCTCGACTTCATCAAGGAGAATGCGGAGCGTTTGAAACGGCCCGAAACCCGTGCCTTGAGCGTGATCCGGTTCAGCGCCGCCGAGGCTGGCGCCGCCGCGCCAGTCGATCCGGCCGCGGTACAGAAACGCTTCGACTTCGAAAAGGACTCGCTCTCGACGCCCGAGAAGCGCTCGCTCATTGAAATCCCCGCCAAGGACGCTGCGACCGCCGCCGCCATCTCGGCGAGACTGAAGCATGGCGAGGCGCCTGAAGCCGTCGCCAAGAGCCTTGGCGTTTCGCCCGTCGCCTATACCGACGCGCCAAAGACCGAGATCGCCGATCCCGCCGCCGCCGATGCGGCGTTCGCCCTGCCGACGGGCGCCGTCAGCGGCCCCATCAAGGGCGCGCTCGGCTACAGCGTCGTCAAGGTCGCGAGCGTGACCCCCGGCCATATCGCCACCTTGGCGGAAAACCGCGACAGACTTGAAGCCGAGGTGCGCAAGAGCGCCGGGCAGGCCAAGATCGATCGGCAGGTGAAGGCTTATGAAGACGCGCGCTCTGGTGGGGCGACCTTCGCCCAGGCTGCGCAGAAGCTCGGGCTCGCCGTGACGACCGTGCCGCCGGTGACCGCCCAGGGCGTGACGATGGACAACCAACGCTTCCCCTTGGCGCCGAAACTGCTGCAAAGCGCGTTCGCACTACAGCCCGGCGCCGATAGCGACATCGTCGATCTAGGCCAGGGCGAATATGCGGTGGTCCGTGTAGACAAGATCCTGCCCCCCGCGCCGCCGCCTCTGGACGTTATTCGACCGCAGTTGACGCAATATCTGGAAGCGCGGGACCTGCAGACTCGGTTGGAGGCCAAGGCGACAAGCCTGGCGGCGGACATCCGCAAGGGCCAAACGATCGAGAGTGTCGCGGGAAGGTTCGGAGCGCCCGTGAGCCATGGCGTCGGAATTGAGCGCGCCGAGGGCGGCCAGACCTTCAGCCGGCAACTTTTGGCCGAGATCTTCGGCGCCAAGGTCGGCGAGGTCGTGGTCGGTCCGGACGCCAAGCCAGGCCCGGTCGTGGTCGCGAAGTTGGACGCCATTATTCCGGCTTCGGGCCCAGCCGCGGCCCAAACGGCGGCGAACCAGCAGGTCAGCATGAGCCGTAGCCTGTTGCAGGACATGGGCGGCGCCGCGCGCAATGCGGCGCGGGCGGCGATCAAGCCTCGTATCGACTACGCCCGCGCTCACGCCGCCCTGGGCGGCGACACCAGCCCGGCTCAGTAGACGACCGAGCGCGGGCGACGACGACTATGGGGCCTTCCGGGGCGACAGCCACCCTGCCCGCCTTCGAGGCCTTCGCGGCCGCCTATGCCAAGGGTGCGCCCCAGGTGGTCTGGCGCCGGATCGTCGACGATCTGGAGACGCCGGTGTCCGCCTTCCTGAAGATCGGGCGGGGCAAGCCTTACGCCTTCCTGTTCGAATCGGTGGAGGGGGGCGCCTGGCGGGGACGCTATTCGGTCATAGCGCTACGCCCCGATCTCGTCTGGCGAGCCTTCGGCGACACAGCCGAGATCGCCATCGGCGACGACGCCATCGCGTCCAGCGCCTTCACCCGCGAGACGCGGCCGACGTTAGAGTCCTGGCGCGCCCTGATCGAGGCGTCGCGCATTCCCCTACCGCCCGAGCTGCCGCCGATGGCCGCCGGCGTGTTTGGGGTGATCGGCTATGACATGATCCGGTTGGCCGAGCCGGTCGGCGCAGCCAAGCCCGACAACCTGAATCTCCCAGATGCAGTGCTGATGCGCCCCTCGGTCGTGGCGGTGTTCGACGCGATCGGCCAGGAGATCGTGCTCACCACGCCGGTGCGGCCGTCCGATCGAACGGCGGAGGCCGCCTATGCGCAAGCGCTCGCGCGGCTCGACCAGGCCCAACAGGAACTCGCCGCGCCCCTTCCCGCCCGCACGCCCAACGCGGCGTCGAGCGGCGTCGAAACGCCTCTCGCTTCGCCCGTCTCGCGGGAAAATTACCGGGCGGTCGTCGAGACAGCGAAACGCTATATCGAAGCCGGCGATATTTTTCAGGTCGTGCCCAGCCATCGTTTCCGCGCGCCATTCAAACGCGACCCCTTCGCGTTTTACCGAGCGCTACGGCGGCTGAACCCCTCGCCCTTTCTCTATTTCCTGAACTTCGGCGACTTCCAGATCGCGGGCTCCAGCCCGGAAATCCTGGTGCGGTTGCGCGACGGCAAGGTCACCATCCGCCCCATCGCCGGCACCCGGCCGCGCGGCGCCACGCCCGAACAGGACCACGCCCTGGAGCGCGAACTGCTCGCCGACCCCAAGGAGCGGGCCGAGCATCTGATGCTGCTGGATCTCGGGCGAAACGACGTCGGCCGCACGGTGATGTTGCGGGACGAAAGCGCCAACACCCCACCCGCGGCGCGAAACGGCGGTCGCCCTCGGGTGCGCGTGACCCAGAGTTTCGCCATCGAACGCTATTCGACCGTCATGCACATCGTCTCCAACGTCGAGGGCGATGCGCCAGAGGGGCTGGACCCGGTCGATGTGATCTTGACCGCGCTTCCCGCCGGCACGCTTTCGGGCGCGCCCAAGGTGCGCGCGATGCAGATCATCGATGAGCTGGAGACGGAGAAGCGCGGTCTCGCCTACGCGGGCGCCGTCGGCTATGTTTCATCGGAAAATCAAGTCGATACAGCTATCGTCTTACGCACCGCCTTGTTCAAGGACGGTATGATGTACGTCCAAGCTGGCGGGGGCGTCGTCGCCGACTCCGATCCCGACGCGGAATACGATGAAACCCTGCACAAATCCGCCGCCCTGCGTCGCGCGGCCGCCGAAGCCTGGCGGTTCGATGGGTCGTGACGCGCGCGACCTAACGTTCGCCCAAGGCTTGAGCGCGTGCGGCCTGCGGTGGGTCTTTGGTTTGCCAGAAGGGGCCTAGGATCACCGAGCCCGCGAGCACAAACGTGCTGAGCGCCAAAATCGCCGCCGCGGCGAGCATTCGCAGGGCCGCCGGTTTGCGCCGCTGCTGAGCCGCGAGCTGGCGGCGGGCGTCGTCGAGGCTGGAAAGCGGGGGGATGGCGCTGTTGGGCATATACATCGTCATGAGCGCGACACCTCCTTAACAGCGCGTCTACGAAACACCGCGCAGCTCCAGAATTCCTGACAACCCAGCTTGGCCGACGATCAACCAACCCTTAAGGCTTTGTCCGTGAACAAACGCCGCAGATAAGTTTCCATGATTCTCGTCATCGATAACTACGACAGCTTCACCTACAACCTCGTCCACTATCTGGCGGAGTTGGGGGCGAACCTCGTGGTGCGCCGCAACGATGCGTTGAGCGTCGATGAGGCCTTGGATATGAAGCCGGACGGCCTGTTGCTATCGCCAGGCCCGTGTACGCCCAATGAGGCCGGCGTGTGCCTCGGCCTGCTGGATAGAGCTCCTGACGATCTGCCGATCCTGGGCGTCTGTTTGGGCCACGAGGCGATCGGCCAAGCGTTCGGCGGCGAGGTGGGCCGCGCCAAGGCCTTGATGCATGGCAAGACCAGTCCGATCCATCACAGCGGCGTGGGCGTGTTCGAAGGGTTGGACGACGGCTTTGTCGCCACGCGCTACCACAGCCTGTCGGTGCGCCGCGAAACCCTGCCCGACGCCTTGGAGGTTACGGCCTGGACCGACGATGGCGAGATCATGGGGCTCAGTCACCGCACCCGGCCGATCCACGGCGTTCAATTTCACCCCGAATCGATCGCCACCGAAGGCGGGCACGCCTTGTTGGCGAACTTTCTGAGGCTCACAGGCGCCTGATGTCGGACGAGTTCAAGCCCTTGCTCGCGCGCCTGGCCGACGGCGCGACCCTGACCGAGGCCGATGCAGAAAGCTTCTTCGCGGCCTGCCTGCGGGGCGAACCGACGCCGGCCCAGGTCGCAGGCGCCGTCACCGCCATGCGGCTGCGCGGCGAGACCGTGGGCGAGATCGCCGCCTGCGCCCGGGCGCTACGTCGCGCCGCGCGGGAGCTCAAACACGACTTCCAGGTGATCGACACCTGCGGCACCGGCGGCGACGGTCTTCACACCTACAACATCTCCACGGCGGCGGCCCTGATTGCGGCCGGCGGCGGGCTGAAAGTGGCCAAGCATGGCAACCGGGCCATGTCGTCCCGCTCCGGCTCCTCGGATGTGCTTCAGGCGCTGGGCGTCAACCTGGACGCTACCCCGGCCCAATCGCTGCGCGCGTTGGAGACCGCCGGCATCTGCTTCCTGTTCGCGCCCGCCCACCACGCGGCTATGCGCCATGTCACGCCGATCCGAGCGGAGCTTGGTTTTCGCACCGTGTTCAACCTCCTAGGGCCGCTGTCCAATCCCGCAGGGGCGCAGCGCCAGGTGCTCGGCGTGTTCGACTCCCGCTGGGTCGAGCCGATGGCGCGGGTGCTGGGCGCTCTGGGGAGCAAGCGGGCCTGGGTGGTGCACGGATCTGGGCTGGATGAGATGAGCACGACGGGGCCGACCCAGGTGGCGGAGTGGCGCAACGGCTATGTGCGCCTGTTCAATATCACCCCCGAAGCCGTCGGCCTGCCCCGCGCAGACCTTGAGGCGCTGCGGGGCGGCGATCCGGCGCACAATGCGAAGGCCCTGCGCGACCTCCTCGACGGCGCGCCGGGTCCATACCGCGATATCGCCCTTTTGAACGCCGCCGCAGCCTTCCTGGTGGCCGATGCGGTGGAGACGCTGCAAGAAGGATTGGCCTTGGGCGCCGAGGCGATCGACTCCGGCCGGGCGAGGGCCGCGCTCGACCGGCTGATCGCCGTCACCCAGAGGCCGGAGCGCGTGGCGTGACCGACACCCTGCAACGCATCGCCGCTTACAAACGCGAAGAGGTCATGGCGCGAAAGGCCAAAACGTCGGCCGCGGAGATCGCGACGGCGGCCCAGAGCGCCGACCCGCCGCGCGGCTTCGCTGAGGCCCTAGCGACCGCGCCGCACCTGGCTCTGATCGCCGAGGTGAAGAAGGCGAGCCCGTCCAAAGGATTGATCCGCGCCGACTTCGATCCGCCGGCCCTGGCCCGCGCCTATGCCGATGGCGGCGCGACCTGCCTGTCGGTGCTAACCGACGGTCCGAGCTTCCAGGGCGCGGACGCCTACCTCGTCGCCGCCCGGGCCGTGGTCGAGCTGCCCGTGCTCCGCAAGGAGTTCCTGGTCGATCCCTGGCAGGTGGCGGAATCCCGGGCGCTCGGCGCCGACGCCATCCTGGTGATCCTGGCCATGATCGACAACGCGCTCGCCGCCGACCTGATGGCCGAGGCCAGAGCCTATGGCATGGACGCCCTGGTCGAAGTGCACGACGGCGCCGAACTGGCCCGCGCGGCGTCCCTCGGCGCGACCTTGATCGGCGTCAACAACCGGGACCTTCGCACCTTCGTCACCGATCTGACGGTTACGGAGCGACTGGCGCCGCACGTACCGAACAGCGCGCTGCTGGTCACGGAAAGCGGCATCTTTACCCCGGACGACACGCAACGCCTGGCGCGGGCCGGCGCCAAGGCCATGCTGGTCGGCGAAAGTTTGATGCGCCAGCCGGATGTGACAGCGGCGACACGCACCCTGCTCAGCGGCCGATCGACCGTATCGAAACTGAAATCCAGCTGGCCCTGACCCCCCAATCGGCGTAGAGGGACCCGACCATGTCGTCGGTATCCAGTCTCGTCCCTACGTCTGCGTCTTCCCCGCGCCACAGCCCTCTCGCTCAAAAGGCCCATGCGCCCTGGGGGGAGATTTTGTTGCTGGGCGGCCTGACGGCGTTCGGGTCCGTGTCGATGGACATGTACCTGCCCGCTCTTCCGAGTCTGGTGCGGGCGCTGAACACCACACCTGCTGCGGCCCAGCAGACGGTATCCGTCTTTCTGATCGGCCTGGCGGTGGGTCAACTTATCTACGGCCCAGTCTCCGATCGTATCGGTCGGCGCCGTCCGATCCTGTTTGGGGTCGGCGTCTATCTCGTGGCGAGCCTTGGCTGCGCGCTGGCGTCGTCGGTCGGGCTGATGATTGTCTTTCGGCTGCTCCAGGCGCTGGGCGCCTGCGCCGGCATGGTGATCGCGCGCGCCGTGGTGCGAGACCGCTATGAAGACCATGAGGTTCTGCACGTCTTCTCGATGTTGACCCTGGTGATGGGGTCGGCGCCGATTCTGGCGCCCCTGATCGGCGGCTGGGTGCTGACGGTGGGCAGCTGGCGCTGGATCTTCGGCGTGCAATCGGTCTTTGCGCTGGTGATCACAGCTTGCGCCTTCTTCTTCCTGCCAGAGAGCCGGTCGGAGGCGACGCGGAGGCGCGCCCTCTCCGAACGGCCAATGGCCAGCTACCTCGCGCTACTGCGCGCCCCGCGCCTCTTAGGATTGATGCTGAACGGCGCCTTCGCAAACGTCGCGCTGTTCGCCTTCATCACGGCCGCGCCCGAGCTCGTCATCACCCACTATCATGTGCCGGCGGAGGATTTCGGCTGGATCTTTGGGATCAATGTCACAGGTATGCTGGCGGCCGGCCAGATTAACGCCAGGCTGGCGCGGCGCATACCGGGCGAAACCTTGCTGCACGCCTCCAACGTCGTGGCGCTCGCCTTCGCCACCGTCATGGTCGTCTGCGCTGTGACCGGTTGGGGCGGCATGTTCGGCGTCCTGGTCCCGCTCTGGGTCGTGATGGCTTCGCTCGGCTTCAGCCAGCCCAACGCGTCGGCCGCCGCCATGTCCGTGGACCGCGAGCGCGCGGGCGCGACCGCTGCGCTCTTAGGCGCTTCCATGTTTGGGATCGGATCGCTAGCCGGCGTCGCCACCAGCCTCCTGGATGACGGCACCGCCAAGCCTGTTGCCGTCGTAATTTGGGTGGGCCTGTTGCTGGCGGTCGTTATCGGCCAACTGATGCGACGTCATCAGCGGCGTGCGAGCGCTCAGCCCGCTGGCTGAAAGATCGCCTCGACCTCCGACAGCGTCAGCACGCGGTGATCGCCGGGCGCCAGATCGTCGGGCAAGGTCAATCCGCCGACGCGGTCGCGGTGCAGGCCTTCGACATGGTTGCCGACCGCGGCGAACATCCGCCGCACCTGGTGATAGCGCCCCTCCCCGATCGTCAGTCGCGCACGGTTAGGCGCGAGCGGCTCCAGCGTCGCCGGCAACAAGGGCTTGTCCTCGCCCTCGAGCGTCAGCTCGCCCGAGGCGAATACCGCGCCCTCTCCGCCCTCCAACGGCCTGGCGAGCGTCGCCTCATAGCGCTTGGCCACGTGGCGTTTGGGCGAAATGATCCGGTGCAGGAGCGCCCCATCGTCAGTGAACAGCAAGAGCCCCGAGGTCTCCTTATCCAGCCGACCGACCGACGACAGCGCGGGATTGCGGCGGAGCCAGCGGTCGGGCAGCAGGTCGTAGACCAGCCGCCCGGCTTCCTTATGGGAACAGGTGACGCCGACGGGCTTATGCAGCATCACGACCATACCGGGGGGCGGATCGAGGGGGTGTCCGCCGACGGTCAGCCGCGCGGGCAAGTCGGGCGTAAGCGCGATGCGCTGGTCCTCGTGGGCCACGATCTCGCCGTCGAGCTTGACTCGACCGGCGAAGATCAACTGTTGCACCTCGCGCCGCGCCCCGTAACCCAGGTTGGCGAGCAGTCGATCAAGGCGCAGGGTCTTAAGCCCGCTCACCGGCGCGCCTCATAGACCTTATAGCCGCCCTGGTCGCGCACGAGGGTGACACGAGAGAACAACGGGGCCAGCGTGGACTCATAGGGCAGATGCCGGTTGGCCACCAACCAGCAGACGCCGCCCCGCCGCAGGCTCGACGCGGCCCGGCGGATGAAGGCCTGCCCCAAATGATGATCCTGCTCGCCCGCGTCGTGAAACGGTGGATTCATCACCACGAAATCGAGCTCGGCCAGATCGTCCAAACCGGTGCGGACGTCGGCCCAGCGGAGCTCGACGCGGGGATCGACCACATTGGCCCGCGCACAGTCGATCGCGCGCCGATCGATATCGACGAGCACCGTTTTTGTGACCCCAGGCTCGGCCAGAACCTTCAGCGCCAGATAGCCTACGCCACAGCCAAGGTCTGCGCCCCGACCCGACAGAGGCGGCAAGACCTCCGCCAAAAGGGCGCTGCCGGGATCGATCCGGTTCCAACTGAAGACGCCCGGCTGGGTCCAGAGGCCGTCCGCGCCCATCCTTTGCAGCCCCCCATCGACGATCGCATCGGCGAGGCCGGCGACAACCGCCGGACGCCGTCCGATGCACAGACGATAGTGATGCTTCGACGCTTGACCGAACGTACAACCGAACGCCGTCAGCTCTTTGGCCAGACGTAGGCCGCCCTTGTCCTTGGGCGCCACGATCGTGAAGGGCGCATCGACCGCCAGCGTGCGCAAGGCGTGCGCCATGGCGTAGCGGCGCTCCACAACGCCAGGGGGCGCGACCATGATCAGGCCGCCCAGGACCCCCTCGCCCAAATCCTCAAAGACGGGGGCGTCGCGGGCGGGGACCAGCGGTGAAAGCTGAACCGCGCCAGCGGGCGCTGGGGCCAGCGCGACCGGGGGTGAGCCATAGACGCCGATCGGGAGATTGAGCGATGACGGGATCAGGTGGCGTGGCCCGCCGCTTCAGCCTCTGCGGCTTCGGCCGCTTCATCGGCGCGCAAGGCCTCGGCCGTCACGAAGCCCGCCCCGTCCTCGGAGAAGAACCACAGGCCAATAAAGCCCGGATGGCTGGTGTCGACATCGACATCGCCATGGTCGCCTTCAAAGATGCCGACATGGCTATAGTCGAGGTCGAGATCGAGCTGATCGGCCAGACCGAACATCTCCTCGGCCATGCGCCGGGCGTAACCGATCACTTCGTCTTCACTCACGAAGTCGTCGATATGGGTGTCGAGCTCGGCGTCCTGGCTGCCTTCAGCGGTCGTCGTGGCGACGATGGTGTAGGTGGTCATGGCGAGCGCCTTTCCTAAACTAAGGCCAACTCCGGCCATCGGGCATCGGCAGGCCAGCCCCAGATGCAGTTTATCTCACCTTGGCGTGCCAGTCTGTTCGATTTGGTAGGCAATTTCAGTCCGCAAGATTGCGGATGGGCCGGGACAGAGGCGACCCACAAGGGATCGCCTCCTCCAGCTCTATCAGCGCCTGCGGAATTGCGGCCGAGGGGCGCCGGAGGGGCGCGGCGCGCCTTCCGTCTTATGACGGAAGGTGATCCGGCCCTTGGTCAGGTCGTAAGGGGTCATTTCGATGGTGACCCGGTCGCCGACGAGCGTGCGAATACGATTCCGCTTCATCCGCCCCGCGGTATAGGCCAACACCGTATGATCGTTGTCGAGCTGGACGCGATAACGGCCCTCGGGCAGCAGTTCGGTGACCACGCCGTCGAACTCGATAAGCTCTTCCTTGTTCGACATGGACGACCTCAGACCGCTTGCA
>Ga0116231_10010021_pt1 | contig 15544 bp, 5 predicted proteins | sample S1TSphgellanicum_2_FD_89695 | JGI IMG/M metagenome (GOLD analysis project Ga0116231, IMG submission 89695) | Host-associated microbial communities from peat moss isolated from Minnesota, USA - S1T2_Fd - Sphagnum magellanicum MG | ecosystem: Host-associated > Plants > Peat moss > Unclassified...
ACCAATGTAAAAATATTGTGAATTCTTTCAAATAGGTTTCCTTTTAGTTCAATCCTTCTTTTTTTCTTGTTTGGAGGCAAAGAGGTTGTCAACCATAAGGTTATGGAAAAAAATGGCAATAATTCAAATGACAAATTGCCCAAATATGATCCTTTTATCATCCTTTTAAATCTCTACTTGCATCAAAATTCAAATCTCTACAAATCTCATGATATAAAATATCTTTCCTTAGATTTGGTGATTTGAAAGCCACAAAAATGACATATCTAAGGTGTAGGGTTTAGGTTTCAAGGTTTAAAGGATGACATAATTTCACTACCCGCTAAAATGTCCTTAGTTAAAATATTGATTTTATTCCACTCAATTATTTGCAATAAGTTTTCAATGGTTTATTCATGATTATGTTCACCCAGGTTTTATATGAAATAGTGGAAAAAGATGGACAGTAAAAAATAATTATCTCATTGTAATTATTTGATAGAGTTATAAGTTGAAAAACTATCCATATTCTCAACAACATTTAGTCCATGGTTTCTTGCGAGAGAACTACTATCTGCAAATCATTGAAACAACCAGTGAAACTCAAAATTTTACAACTACAAATAGTGATGTTAATAAAATAGGTAACTCCCATTCATACAATCACTTGTCAATGCCAAGAAAGGAAACTACAGTGTGAAGGCTAGAACTCCTAGAAGGCATGGGAGTAGTTTTATGTGGACAAATTCAAAGTAACAGAGAAAAAGAAAAGAAATGGCTCAACTAAAGAAATAGTCCCTTTAGTTGCATCAATTGATGAAGAAGTAACATCTTGGCTCTAATAGTTTTTTTACATTTCAGTCGTTATTTTCAAGATGTAGAACCTCCTATGGCATATGTCAGCCATGGATTATAGTTCAACAATTAGTTAAGCTTTAGTTCCATAATTTTCTTTAGTATTAATGATTTGAATGCTTATAAGCCTCTAAGTAGTGATTATTAATAGTTGAATCAACTTTTGTGATATTTCTAGGCATATAGTACTTCTTTATTTCAGTTGATGTAGCGCTTAATCAGTTAAGCACCTAGTAAACCTTTTAAAGTACATTATCCCTTTTATGTTGTAGAGAAGGGAAAGGGGATGTAGAATTAGATGTGATTTATTGATATATAGGGAATACAAGCCCATAATTAATAATAGCCTTTCGCTGTGACAAGGTTAAGTTAGTTTGTAGAAGAATCTTCAAGCACTAATGATGTATTTGTAAGATTTTTAGGATGTAGTCCTAATACATCTTTATTTAGTTTCACTTCTATCAGACTTTTAAATAGAATCAATTCAAACTTAAGTATTAACATTTCCGCCTAAATAGCCTCAGGTGAATTACAACTTTATAACCGACTTAAAAAATAGATCACAATTGCAAAAAATCTAGAATGCGACAAATGGTGTGAGCGAGGTACTCGGCTCGGTGCTCCATGGAAAGGGGGTTGATTGGCCCTCGTAACCAACGATAATGGCCATCATCGGGAACCCACGTTCGCCAATGGAAGCGGACATCATCATCTTCACATTAACACTCTTCAAACCTTTCTGGCGCGGCTCCACGAGCATGAACGAATTTTAAATAGATTGCTAAAGCATGTGGGTTAAGAGACAATTAACGATCCCATGCCGAATGATCGACTCGAGTGCGCACCACTCGCTTGGGCGATTCTTCTTCGCGCGGCCATTGAGAAACAATCACGTCGAGCGGTATTTCTTCAAGCTTTTCCTGTTCTACTGGTGCAACTAGAGGATTCGAAGGCATAACGACATCATCCGCCATGACTAATTCTCACCTGCATCGACAAAAACCAAAAAAGTAGTACAAACAATGTGGTACTTGCGTTTAGAAGGGGTCGAGGCCTTTTTATTTAACAAATTAGGGTAGGCGTAAGGTGTGGGAATGACGGCGAAACCTCATGAAAACTCGAACATCCTAGATCTAATGGATTCATCAAACCCTAATTTCGACTGCGGATCTAGAAGTATGTGGGGGTTTTTTTGTGATGCAAATTTTACTTTCAATTTACTATGTACTACATAGTTAACTAGTGCATGGTAAAATAAATAGGTAGTGTATATCAAAAGAGTAAATGGTACACGGGAATGTTAGTTTAACCATTGAATTAGTCAAGTAAGAATTCAAGGACGTTACTTGTTACTACCGATAAACTATCCTAGTAGTTAGTTATTTGAAATAATTAGGATGAAGAAGTAGGATGTGAAGGTCAACGGACGGAAAGGATAAGGATCAAGCTCAAGAGACTTCATTAAGATATCCAAGATAAGGGAAGGGATGAATCGTCCAATCCCATTAGTCATGAGGATTGTCATCTTATTTGATTGGAGGATGGAATATTTCTTGTGTCTCATTGGGCCCAAAAATTCTCATCATAAACTCAATTGCATGGCAATTTATTCTCAATTCTCATTGACTTTAGAAGGATGAGGAGGCCATTGATTGGAGCAAAGGATTTCAAAGCTTTCATTGGACAAGGGGAACAAGCTCAAGGAAGGTCATGGAGGCTTACCGAAGAAGAGGGTATTGTGTGTATGTGGGAAGGAAAGGAAGTGTGAGGGAGAATTTTTTAGTTCTTATGTGTGGAAAGGTGTTCATGGAAAAGGTGTGTGCAAGAATCAAATATGGAAGGAAGTTGTGTGTAACAAGTACTTGTAGCAAAGCCTCTGGATTTTTGGTTCAATTAATTGTTCCTCCCAAATCCATCATTGGATTTGTGTCAAAATGAAATCAGTTTTAGTTTGGAAGGTGTAAAAGGTTCTCCCCAAATTCCAACATCATTGGGTTTGTTGTCAAGGAGCTACACTGGTTGGAAGTAGAGGGTGTTATAGTGGAGTTCATGGAAGGATTTCCATGACAAAGCCTCTAGATTTTTATTTCAATTAATTTTTCCTCCCAAATCCACCGTTGGATTTGTGTCAAATTTAAATTAGTCTTAGTTTGAGAAGTGTAGAAGTTTCTGTTCAAAATTCAGCATCATCGGAGTTGTTGTAAGGGAGCTACACTTGTTGGAAGTAGAGGGGGTCGAATTGTCTATTTTTTCCTTCAATCTAAGCAAAGTGGTTTCTAGTTCAAAGCTTAACTCTTGATCAAAAAAATAAAAATAAAAAACTTATGAGATTTTGTAACATGGTTCCTTTTATATTAGCTTTCCAAAAATTCAATGCATGTTAGATTAAGAGGTTATATGTAGATGTTATGACAAATGGAACGGAAGGGTTCCAACCATCAAGCGTGACATTGGATTGAACATCAACATATGGCTCCTTCATATTCCATCATGGTGAGTTATGATTATCTCACAATGTCTTTGTATCTTCAAATTAGACACAACGCATTAGATCCTTAGTGAATTTCATTACCTACCTTGAATCACCTTACTTGTTAGACTATAACCACATAGTAGTTCCACTTCCAACCGGTTTTTTTGTGAGTGCATATCTTAATGGTGAAGGTGTGTAAGAATTCCTCACAGCATACTTTTTCCAAATGTTGCCTTTTAGGGTTTCAAAGTCTATAAATGCTTGTTTTCAATCATTTTCAGGTTGAACCATGTCCAACACAAACGAGCAAGATTGAAGAGGTACCTTTCTTTCCCTCCTTTTGAATTTTTTTGCCTTCTCTTTTAGTTGCATAAAGTGAGGAGTGAAATCTTGAAGCGTTGTAAGAACCTTCAAGGATTCATTTGAAGTTTTTGCAATGCCACAAGCCATGGAGGAGAAGAGCTTTTGGGGAGTGAAAAGAACTTAGAAAAGCTCTTTGATTCTGAATGGGGGTTCTTTTCTTATGAGCACTCTCAAGAGGACCCCGAGCCTTTTAGGTTTAGGGTGAATCAAAGACCTCGAGCCTCCGGCCAAAAGAGCTTGAGTCCTTTCAGCAAAGCTCTAGCCAAAAAATCTTGAATGTTTTCGGTAAAGGCACGACTTGGGGAGCTCAAGTCTCAAGTTGTGAGATTGAGGTTGTGAGCTCAACTCTTCCAAGTCTCTTGAGTCCTAGGCCATGAGCTTGAGTCTCGGGGCTTGAAAGGGCAAACTACCCAAAAGGAGAAAGGGGCCAGGAGGAAGGAGGTAAAAGGAAGAAAGATGGGGAGGGAAGAACAAAGGCTAGGAGGAGGGAGGGAGAAGGAGGAGAGATGGGAAGGGTAGAAGAGAGGTTGGGAGGGGAGGTGAGTTGGGGAAGGAAAACAGAGGTTGTAAGGAAAGGCAAGATAGGGAGGGAGGAATAGAGGTCGAGAGGAGAGGAAGAATGGGGAAGCAAGAGAGATTGGGAGGCAAGAGAGAGCTTTCGGGAAGGGGTCTGAGAAGAGAAAGGGGTCAAAGAGAAGAGGATTCAAGAGGAGAGAGGATCGTCGAAAATAGAGGGGCCAGGGATAGAGAGGAAAGGGAGAGGAGAGGAGAGGAGAAGAGAAGGAGAGGGAGAAGGAAAGGAGGCTAGATTTGGTCAAAAGAGCTTAGGTGCTTTCAACAAACATTTCGGTTCAAAGAGCTCATAAACAATTTGGGGTTTCTAAGAACACAAGAAAACCTTCCGGGCTTTCTCTAGGAGTAATCTCAAAAAACATATTTTGCCATGCTTGGGAGCATTCTTAAGTTTACTCGAGAAGAGAGAAAGTTTTTTCATTGTCGTGCAAGTTTTTTTTTTCTTCTCCAAACATACATCACAAACTTAATGGGTCACAATTTGGCAATAATAATTGTGTAAAATCTACTTTTCATAGGTTCATATGGAATAAACATGGATGTCATTCATGTACTTGTGTTGTTTGAACACTGATATTATGCGCATTATTTAAACATGAATGTCATATGTTTATTTGTATCATTTAAACATGGATGCTATATGTCTATTCGTGTTGTTTACACACAAAAATCATATGCACGACTTTTGTGTTTAACTAATACAAACCTATGAAATAAAAAAATTCACACAAATTTGGAACAAACCCATGAAGCTTGTAAATTTGTGATGTATCTTCAATTTTGGGGGACATTAAGACTCAAGTGATGATCTTTATGCACTTTTAGCTCAAGCTAGGTCTCATTTGTTCAAATGGACACTCTAAGTGTAATTTTTTTGACTTGCAATGCTCTTCACTATTTTGCAATGTGTGCAGACCCTAGTCGAAAAATTCCAAATTGAGGTATGAATGAGTAGAAGAATTTGCAAGAGTTCTATATTGAACTAATGCATTTCATGTACGTAAGGTTGACAAATCTCAAGATGTGTTGTTTGCAGAAGAAAAGGAGGTCAAGTGTTCCTATGAAGATCAACATTTGCTACAACCCTTCAATGAAGTATAAATTCTATATTTCCTCATTCTGAAGAAAGCCAAGGTTTGCATTCCGTGGTTAAGGTTCTTGAATTCATGGAAATAAATGTTTTTTTTCTTTCTCTTGCACATGTAGTGTAACTCCCCTTCATGGATTTAAAGAGTTTTAATTGACTTTGTGCAAATGGAAACACATGAGATTCTAAACTAGAAATCATTACACCCATAGGAGCATTTGCTACAAGAGATAATGACTAGGTGGGCATCAAAATTCATTTGGAAATCTAATAACTAAGCAAAATGTTATATGTAGTTGAAGGAAATTAGGTGGTAAATCAAGTGTAGATTTGAATTGCCTCAATGTTGATCGAGAGTAATTCAAATGTGATAGATAGCATTGAGATTTTGACATACATATCATTAAGCATTAATACTAGGGCATTCATGAACAATGCTTCAAGCCTTGATGATTTTGATGAAAGGACTGGTTTAGATGGAAGAGCAAATCAGATCTTTAAACACCATGGAGACAAGAATATCAATGAGAAGAGGAACAAAAATACCCAACAAAAGGTGGGCCACTCCAAAAACCCATTGGTCTATTCCTCCAATTGTAACAAAAAATCCAAAATAAATGTTATATTGTTGCTGACATTAAGTATGAAACCTCAAGATTTTGGTTGCAACTATTACCTACTTTTCAAATATTGAATAAATCCATTATGCCAAATTTCAACATGGCATCATTCGGTATTGACTTAACAATAATATGCAATTGAATCCTATGAGTTGTAATTGGGACAAACCAAGAGCCTCCTTATAACCATTGGATCATTATTGACCATTGACAATGTAGAATCTTTCCTCTTTTTGTGTCAAAGAACATAAACAATCAATCAATTACACAATGAAAAACCTAGCCTTTATACACCTATTATCCATATACAAATAATAAACTTGTTTAGTTTTCTATGCTCCATCAGAACAGGATTTGGTGAATGGCGATTACCATTCCTTGGATATGGGATCATTTTGTGTTGATCAAATGTGAATATTCAATAGAAAAACATTTAATGCGATTTAAGTGGGGAGATATGAAGTAGTCACTTATAAACATAATTAGGTGCTTCTTTGTGATCAATGCCAACTAAGAGCAATGTTGATTCATAATAGTTCCATTTTCGTCCAATAAATTCAAAAATTGACAAGGATTGGTTGTTCTTACTTCTTTTTATCACAGTAAAAAAAGATTTCTTCTCATGCACTTTGTTTTTTCTATGTCCTTATGTCATCCTATTGTCATCCTATGATGTTTTTCACTCGTCCTTGTGCATTGTTTTATCATCCTACTATAATTATTCAATCACCAACTGAACATGGTTCTACATGTGCACTTGATCCTGTAAAACTAAAAAGACAGTTTTCCAATCGCAAGTGGTAGCCCTCTTGAGATGGTGTCTTGTACAAGAAATGTAGTTACAACACATTACCATCACTAGAAGTAGCAGCTACCAATGAGGGTGAATATAAACAAATGTAACCAAAAAGCCAAATGTGGATTCCTTAGAGCATAGGAGGCTTAATTTGTTTTCAAGTGAATTCCCCGCTTCTAATGATGTCTTGATTGAGTTCCAACAGGATGATCAAAAACCACAAATGGATTTCACGGTTGTTGCACCCACAAAAGTAGTGAATAAAAGTGTAGGTATGAGATTTTATTGTTTTAAAACCATGTTGTCATTTTTCAATGCTAATAATTTTTTTGGCATCAAATGGCCAATTCTCTAATATATTCACTGATTTCATGTTCAATGCATAACCGCTAGATCATAATGCACATGTGCAATAAGACCTTGAAAAAGTTAATCAACAACCAACAAATTTAGATAGTCCAACTTGCACAATAAATGTTAAAGCTTCGCAACCTACAACCATATATATTTTTTAGTCTAAGTGTAAAGCTCTTGATGACATGTAGCTAGGAGATTGACATCTGAATCCAACTTATCAAGTCTGTAAGCATCAATTCCAAGGGAGAATTTGGTCTTTGAGTTAATCTGTTGTTGTGCTAGAAATTTTTATAAAAATTCCAAACTTTTAGTCACATGATGCATATTAACATAATTTGTTATCTCTCTATGTGATTATCAGATGCAACTAGTATTTTGAGAAGGGCTAACACATAAGAAGACCAACATGCAGTTCATAATCCATGAAAGAAGGCATATCAAAAGGGATTAGTAGTTGGTAATTCCAAACCCAAGCCACCATCTAAGAGACCCCACTGTTAGTTCACTTAGGGTAGTTTGCACTCAAAAACAAGGTGAGAAAGAAGCAACACCACCAGCTTCTACAACCTTTAGTAAGAGTAAAAATTGGAACTAAAATGCCATTCACCAATTACATATAAATATGTCATTCATGTCTGATTAGCTTCTAGTTCTTTTTATAGCGCATGTCTTGTCAGTTTCCATGAAGCAAGGTGTATGGAGGTTAGCCTAGGATGAACCTAAAGAAATTGAATTTTTGGACTTAAAGGAGTAGTTGAGCTACTTCAAGTGGTCTTTGATTATCTCTACAACATATAAAGCACATCATCTCTCAATATGCTTGGATTGTTATTTTTTTGTTTTGTAAGCCTTAGTTTTTGTTTTTTCCATGGGCATGTTTTGAACCTATTGTAATATTTTGGTTTTCAAGTTTTTCATTTTGATGTTGCTTTCAAACAATTCTCATTTGCAAATATAAATTAGCTTGCATTCTCTGTGATTTTGGATACTAATACATTCTATGTTTGATATTGCATAGATTTCAAATGTCTGAGTGCTACATGGGTTTTAACTGTTTAAGTATTACATGGATTTCAAATGTCCTAGTATTGCATGGATTTCAAATGTTTAATTATTGCATGGATAACATTACATCAATATAATGGATATTGGGATGCAATGAACAATGTGGCAAGTTGGGCTTATGTGTGGCATGCTTTGCACACTAGAAACTTGGTGTGTAGACTCCATTACCAAAGAGTGAATATTGCATAGATTTCAAGTGTCTTCATATTGCATGGATAACATTACATCAATATAACGGATATTGGGATGCAATGAACTATTGTGATAAATTAGGCTTTTATGTGGTAGGCTTTGCACACCAAAGACTTGGTGTGTAAACTCCATTACCAAAGTGTGAATATTGCATGGATTTCAGGTGTCTTAATACTACATTGATAACATTACATCAACATAATGGATATTGGGATGCAATGAACTATTATGGCAAGTTGGGCTTTTGTGTGGCAGGTTCCACACATTAGAAACTTCGTGTGTAGACTCCATTAAATAAACCAAGTTTTGTAGCTAGGAGGAAGGCAAATTGCAAATGAGATTTTAGATGGATTTGAGGTTCGCCTTTTAGAAGAAAGGTTGTTGCAGACACATGTTAATCATTTCAATTATTGTTGGCTACATATAATAATGTAACAACCAATTCTTGAACAAGTTTCAAGTGTTTTCAAATAGGCTTTGATACATGGGGCCTATAATTATTTAGCTTAATGGGTTAAATATGTCCTACCAATAAAAAGTTCAATGAATTCTCTAATATTAATGAAGACATAAATCCAAGAATGGTACAAAAGTAACATCCACAAGGTCAACCCATTTTTGATACAGTAGCTACCTGCATTGTGAACATTGATCTTGGTAGTCATAAAACATCTTTCAACATTCCATAATGCCTTGAACATAGAGTTTGGTAGGACCATCAAACCATCTTTTAACATGGATTCATAACAATACTACTTGTAATGCTTTAAACCCATTCAATCTATCCATCAAAAATAAATTCCCTCATAAAAAATGTTGTAAAAATCAATAGGTCCAAGAGTTTAAAACATGATTTAATTCCTAACACTCAACTCCTTTAGTGCCTTCATATATTAGCTCAAGTGTAGGGAGCTCCAACTATGGAGACAATGAAAACTATGAGGTGACTTTCTGCCCTTTTATTCTCGGTTTTATGAGGTGATTATACTTGAAGCTACATATGTTATTGGTGAAGGAAAAATGTAAAGTGTATATCTAGATATTGAATTGCGTTTGTAGTTGAAAATAAATAATTTGCCTCCTATGCATCATTTATGACTTGGAATTGATAAATATATTTTCAAAGTTTAAACTTTTCAAATCCTAGAATTTTATGTTAAATTGTCACCCACTTAAACTAACTTCTAAGGAGTTGACATAATGTTCAACTTGAAATAAACCTCTAGTCACTCAAAACATTTTTTGCCATCACATACATTATCCAAATCTAGCTTGCATTAATTCATTGGAAAGTTAGCTACAAAGCACATTTGCCTACCAAATTTCAAGCCCTACATTTAAATTAGTAAAAAGTTGTGCCATAGAACCTAAGAGGGTTTTATGATAGCAGAAAGCTCAATTTGATAGTAGATTTCTAATCACTTAAAACATTGTTGCTATCACATACGTTATCCAAATTTAGCTTGCATTAATTCATTGGAAAATTAGCTACAAGGTGCACTTGCGTGTTAAATCTCAAACCTTGCACCTAAATAAAAATAAATTATGCTACAAAACCCAAAAGGTCTTATGAAATTTCTCTAAGATTTCAAGCTCTAAATGTACCCCTACTCATTTCCATTCTTTCAAAGGTATTACTATCATCTCATCTATTCTCCTTCTTTCCATCATTTACTAGGATTAATCATTATTTTCTTCCTAAAAAAAGTTGTAGAAACAAGTTTTCAAATTAGAAATCACGTTTCAAAAGAGAGAGACAAATGATCTAAATTTGTGCCTTTGAAGAAAAGGAGAAGGAGAAGCCAAGGGAACACTATTAGAAAACTTGGTACTTTTTGACTAGCAAATCTAATAAAAAATACTCAATTTGAACATGCATTAAAAAACCATTCAATCATTTTGGACAAGTCAATTTTGACATGTTTATTGTGATTGGGGTGGTTTTTTTTATTGGTAGAGTATGGACCATTTGACTAGTCATTTTGACAAGTCAAATTTATGCCTATAAAACAATAAATTTGTGGCAAGTAGGTAGGTAGGTAGGTCATAAAAAGGCAAGTAGGTAGGTGGTAGCCTAGCCTATCCTATCCTATTTAATCTACCTTAACCTAACCTAGTATATCCTACTTAGCCTACCTTACCTACACTAGGAGAAAAAACCCATTTTACAATTATGTTTTCAATTACTTTTCAATTTTCATTTATAGTTGAAAACATCACTTTCAATTACAAAATGTATTTTACAACTCAAAAACAACATTATCATCTACTTTCCAAAATAGTTGACAATGTTGAGTCGACTTTGCAAAATAGTTGAAAACAACATACACATGTCAATTTGTGGGTTAATGTTGAGGTGACAACATTTTAATTGAAAACAACATACATTTCAATTGACGCAACATTTCAACTATAAAGTGCTGAGTATATTTAGTTGATTCCATGCTAGCAAGTCAATGGATGAACTTCATCCACCTACATGTCATGTATTTGGGGGTGTGGAATTGAAATTATGACTATCTTTCAACTATTTTACAACCATTGTAGCATTGGCACATGTCATGTCAATGAGGAAAGGCATGAAAATTAGAATTTTTGATTATTATTCAATTATATTATAACCAATGGAACATTGACATGTGTCACATGGGCATTCATGGTCCACCATCAAACTAAATTATTTGACTTGTGCCATGTGTATGGTTTCAAAATCTTGAAATTATTGATTTATTGAAAATGTTAGCGTATGATATTGTGCCACGTGGACACTTATGTTACACACTTACATGACACATGGCATCTTGTTGTTTGTAGGTCATCAAACATATGTGAAGTCAAGCCAAAGTAAAGAAATCAACTACAAGGTAGTTGAAAGCAAATTGAAAAGAAATTGAAAATATGTTGAAAATAAGTCAAAAATTTGTGTAAATTAGTTCAAATGTTGTTGAAATTACACGTCTACACAAATTACAGTCACAATTATAAGACTATTAAACCTAGACTATGGGGATAATACACCTAGCTAAAATTAATTAAAGAAAATAAAATCATAATAAAAGCATAATTTGCCTATACATTATCAACAAAAAATGCAAAACCTATTATAATTTGAAAATTATGAAAAGAAACATTGTTTTCATGTAGGAAATGGTCCCATCTACATCCCGAAGATGCTAATGTTATTAATCAAACATTTATTGGAACAATGAAATGGCTCTCCTATAAGGTGGTTGTTTTATGTTTATGCATTAATGGTGTGAACTCGTTGGTATGCTTAATTGGATTGTTGCCTTGTTGGACCACATTTTTTGACTTGTTCATAACTGCATCTTGCATTTTTTAATTAAAGAAATGAAAATTGTTAGAAATGAGAAAACTTAATAGGAATATAATGCATCAAGAAAAGATTTTGCATTAGTTGCACACATTAAAAATCAATAAAAAAAATCATCATTTACTATTCAAGAACAAGAAAGTTTGACAAAGAAGAAAACATTTTGAAATCTGGAAAAATTATAATTAAATAACGAATAGAAATGGCACACATCATGAGCTTACCTTATACATAATCAATAAACATAGTTGAAACCTAATTGAGATCTAGTTGAACTTAATCAAAATATAATAAAAATAATATAGTTGAAACTTAGTTGAAAGTAATTCACTAAAACAAACATAATCAAAACCTTACTTGCATTGATGGTTCATAAATGTTCATAAGTTTAGCTCTCATTGCTCGAGTGTTTGTTTTAAAGTTGGAAAAAAGAAAAACCAATGAAAGTTGAAGAAAAAACTTTCATATTTATAAAACACGTTTTTTTTTTCTTCTATTTGGACCCCTCCTACTTTGAAAGCTCATAACTTTATCATGTCTTCTTCATTTTAAATGATTTAAAGTGCTACAGGAACACCACCTTAAGTTCTACAAATAATCTTGGAACTATAATAACAATAGAGCAACATACAAGAAAGTTTTTGGGTGTTCAAGAACTGGTTGTGGTTTGTTGTTTTGAGTTCTTGCCCCCTTACTTTGGGGGGCCATAACTTTTTCATTTCTAATATGTTTTTGACAATTTTTAGTGCTTTAGATGTGCCAAAAGGAGGGGTTCATCATCTACTTGGACACCAAAACTAAAAAAGCCCTCCCTTTGGATCTAGATTGCCCTAAGTGCTTAAGTGTATTAAAATTAGCCTAGTTATTTTAATGAAAGTTTAAAAAAAAACCTAGTTGAAAAAAAAACTAGCAAGAGTTCAAACAAAACCTAGTTAAAAATAATTTAACTAAAGGTAACATGGTGGAGAAATAAAGGAAGAAATATCTTGGTAAAGGGAAAATAAACAATAAAAGAGGAAAAGAATTTCTAAACACTTGTAGTTGTAAGATACATGTGTGGTGGTGACTTCCAAACTCCATAAGCTTGTCTCATGTAATTCATGTTCACTTGCCTTGAAACCATAGCTTAATGTGCTTATTTAAAAAAATGCAATGAAAAGAAGAAAAAAAGTTTGAACATGATAAAAAAGAAAACAATTTAACAATAACCCCAAAATGAAAAACTTGAATTTCCTCAAATGTAAAAAACATGATGCACTCACTTGAAAAAATCCATGAATTGATATTAAACTACATAATTTAAAATTTTAAACACAAGTTGGGCCTAAAGAAAAGCAAAATAAAATTAAAAAACTGAAAAAATAGAAAAAATCAAAGTAGAATGCAAAGAAAGCTCAAAGTAAATGACAATGTTATATAAGGGTAGTCCCTTCATCCATGGATGGAGGAAGTATGTGGTTATAGTTGGGATGCCAACTAATTTTCAATTATGCAAGTTGACAATATGAATTTTTGAATTTCTTAACAATCCAATCAATTGATTAGTCCACATTTTTTACTTCAAAAGTCCACTATTGATAATGAATGTATTATTTTCGAAAAATAATTGTGGAATTTTTTTCATAATCAAGTTTTTAGTTTAGAATGAGTCATCATTTAATATATCTGAGATTAATTTATTCACTGTATTAAGCATTTAAACACAAAACACCTTACATAAATTATTACCATGATTTCAAGAGTGAGCCACCATACCTTACATTCGCCCTCAAGTCACATGGAGGATGCAACTAGGTGCCACATAATGTCTTTTGCAACTTGTCCACTTCGATTAGACATTATATTAATTGCATGTGGTAATTTTATTAAAATTGGTTGTAAATTTAGTCATCAATATGTGAATGTTTAGCACTATTACAAATCATGGTTAAATTTAAGAGGTTCAAGTTGATTAATTTGTCATTTTGACTAATGGACATGTACATTTTGAGGGATATGGAAAATTAGTTCTTTCAACAAAAAGTGGGATAGTGGGTGGTAAAAATTGATTGAACAAGTTTTGAATGTCATGTTGAGTGTAAACCAAAAAGGAAACCAAGACTCCATAACACTTCTAGCATGTGATTTTCATTTGGAGTGCCAAACCATTATTAAAAAATTGAATAATCTCCTATATTTTGTATGGATATCTCCTAATTTCTTTCCAAACCTTTGGAATGTAATCTAATTATCAATAAACATTAAATATTGCCATTCTTATTATGTAGCCTTTTGATGAATTGTTTTTGAGTTTCTAACATATGTTTCACAAAATTTGGTTTTTTATAATCTTAAAGGTTTATGTCATCATGTAGAACATACTTTAAATTCTAGTTGTGGTCAAAATATGAAACAATTTCAACAAATATTCATATTAATATTGATTGAAGGTTTTTGATGAAATTACATAGTGGGACAAAATTCTTGAATGGTGTTTCATGAGATTTTTAAAGGACATGTTAAAATCATCCAAATTGGAAAAAATCACAATCATTTAAATTAAAAATATGTAAATTTTTTATGAACTATATAAAACTAATAAATAAATAATTTGGTACAAACATAATGATCATTGAAAATAAGGTTCTAAAAGTGATTTTGGGATGAAACAACCTTTTCATGTATCCCAATTTTGATTGGACTTTATTTGATATATTAAACCAAATGTTGCCACCTATTCGTGCATGTATAATGATGATATAGTCACATGGCATTTTGTGGTAGGGGGGGGCAAGGGAGGTCCTTGATCATAATAATTAATTTACAAGCAACCTATGGCAAACAACATGGGGTGTACTTAAGCTTAGTGTAAGTAGCCTAGCTAACCTAAGTTTAACCTACATTGACAACCTAGGCCTATGCCTTGACTAGGTTATAACCTAATTAGCAACTTGGGCCCATGCTAAACATATAGTCAAGTTGTAAGGTTGATCTTGAAGATGTGAATTGATCAATTCACTTCCATGTTGGGGGACCAAGTCAACCATTACACCAAAACTTCAAAAACAATATTTTGTGCCATCATATTATTTCAATCAGTTTTTTTTCTAACCTACGTAGGTAGCTTGACATAGTTACCTTATCTAACCTATGTACCTAGCTTACTTAACATAGCTACCTAGAACCTAGCTACCCACTTACACTTCCCACCTACATTAACCAAATTAATTTAAATTGAGTCTACATGTTAGGAACAACTATAAGACTTCAACCAAATCTTGTCCCAACATTTCATTTTAGGGACAAATGAATTGTTTCAAATTTATAGATTAATTTTATCCAATTACGAGACATCATATGTTCATGTTTCTTTGGATAGGATTATCCTCCATGTGGCAATTAGGTTGAATTTTTTTGCTTCCATGTGGCATTTTGGATAAGGAACCAACAAATCATTGTGAGGGGTGAAAGAACAATTCAATAAACATTTCATCATCCTTTTCAACATAAATGAAAAATAATGTATTAAATTTTCAAATATATTTATTACAATGATCAATATGAATATTTTTTTGACTTTATAACAATGATATTGAATGATAACATATAAAATGTGCATTTAGATAGATTTTTACAAATGAAACAAAAGGCAAACAAAACTCAATTTGTTATAAGATTGGTTTCAAGTAGATGAAATATTGAAATATTTTACTTTCTACTTCTAATGTAAAAATATGTTTGAACGTCGTATTCACCAACCATTTTCAAATATACTTGTTAACTACTTTAATTATATTAATGTTTTGCAAACTTTGTATACAACTTCCTATTAATTCAATGGCTCCAAAATTGGTGTAACAATTGAAAATAT
>Ga0116231_10010022_pt1 | contig 15541 bp, 6 predicted proteins | sample S1TSphgellanicum_2_FD_89695 | JGI IMG/M metagenome (GOLD analysis project Ga0116231, IMG submission 89695) | Host-associated microbial communities from peat moss isolated from Minnesota, USA - S1T2_Fd - Sphagnum magellanicum MG | ecosystem: Host-associated > Plants > Peat moss > Unclassified...
ATATATATATATATATATATATATATATATATATATATATATATATATATATATTATAATTTTTTTTAACATTCTTTTTTCTATCATAAACATGTGTAAGGTTTTAAAGATTGATAACCTACCTTGATGAAATTCCAATAATTCAAGTAAGTTATTGAATTTTTTTTGAAAATTCAATAACCAGCAGCTGGTAGGTTATGTCATGAAATAACTGGGCTGATGACCGGATGTGTTCTCAATAACCGGCCAGCAGGGCAATGAAACCCAGAGAACTGGAAGGAAGTCCAGGGATGGATGAGAGTTGTGGATAAGGATAACGGCCTCCTCCTTTCCCCCTGCGCAGTGCCGTCCGACGAAAAAATTTCTTTTCCTGCAAAGTTTTGGGCATTCCTCTGCGGAGAAGATTTTTCCATCAAATTTGCTGCCATTTTATTTAATTTTTTGGGGGCATTTTCGGAGAACAGTTTTGGGATCAAATTGCTGCCAAATTTTCGCACTCGTGGAAGGTTTTTAGTTTTGCAGATTTCGACACGGGGGTTACTGTTGTCGTGCGCAATTTTTCTTCTTCGACATCACTGCGGTTGTGGTCCCTCCTCTTGGATTTCAAGGTATGCAGTTTCTTAGCAATCCGCACCCCCCTCCCCCCCCGTCTGTGAGCAAGAAATAATTTGGTAGACGGACGAAGAGCTCTGCTGCTGTGGATTTTTCTTCTTTTGCATTATCTGAGGAACTGGATTATGATTTCGTGGTCGTAAATGCGGCGTCTGTTTACCTCCATCGCTTGGCAATCACTTTGTTTGGACTCCGATACGTCTGCATTCCAGGAATAAGTCGCATAGTCTGACAATAATTGCGGGATTTCTTTTGTTCTATGCTTTTGATCATTAAGCCGACAGGTTGTAGATCAATACAATGCGGTGCTTAAGAAGTTTCGTTTGTGTTTGTTGCGTTGCGGTACAGAGAGAGGTAGAGGGAGGAGGAAAGAAACTCGGAGTTTGTTTTAGCGGTTAACAAGGAGGGAGGGAGCGAGGGAGCAAGGAGAGGTTACATCCAAAGGACGAAGGAACTTTCTGTTCACGAAGCGCAAAGCGTTGAGGAGAAGAAGAAGAAGAAGAAGAAGTTCAGTTTATCTGCAACAAACAGAGAGATAAATGAAGCTCAGAGGGAAGGAGTGGTAATGTGATACCGATCTGTGTTCCACACGATTCTGAAGCTCTCGGTTTCATGTGGCCGTTGTTCCTAGTGTGGGAAAGACAGACACAAACTTAACAGTTCAGTTAGTGGAGCAAAGCTCAGGCCAGGCAAAATGCTGGTTCTTAGATTAGGCCACCCTGCGATTTGCGCAAGCGCAGTAGGCAATCAGCCTGGTATCAGAACTGGTAGACACATCGAAAAGATTCAACAACTCTCCACGTGTTGTGGAGGAGTCTCAACCTCGAAGTCCTGGCAAACGACGACAAACCAAATCGGTAAAGCAATAGTAATCGCAGCTTCGTCTCTTGTAGGCCCAGTTCAAGTGGCTTTAGCAGCAGAGGCCGTTGTAGCTTCTTCATCGTCTGCCTCAAATCCAATAGACCTCGAGAATACAACCTATCTAGAAGCCATGGCTGCGAATCCTGTGGCTGTAGTAGCAGGATTGATTGCATTCTCACTTCCCTATGTGCTACCAAAACTGCTCAAGCTTGACGAACCTCCGAATTACGGTCTAGTGACCGCAAAAGAAGCCTATGCTGCTCTATCAACAACAGGAAACACAACACAACTGCTGGATGTACGAGCGGGGGACTCCGATGAATATCGAGACGTGATGCCCAACATCACACCACTGAAAAAGGAGGTTGTGCAGCTGCCTTTCACAGGCCAGGATGATTATGCAGCACAAGCTTTTGCAAATGTTGAGGATGGCGAGAATACAACTGTCTTCATTCTAGACAGGTAAGACCCAAGTCTCCATTCTTGGTGCATTGATCAAGAGTGAAACCACAATCTTGGCTTGGATACTCAAGTTATCTGAGCACAATATTGATATTGTGCTTGAATAAGAAATCTTGGGCATGTGTTATCAGAATGCAAAAGCTTTTGAGTCTTTTACTCCCCATAAATTTTGGTGGGAAATCCATGCACCCAAGCTTTTAAGTCTTCGACCTGACTACGAGATCCACATGAAATAGACATGCCATTTGTGTCAGTCAACCCTAACATTAGCAACCACCTTTAGAGAGAAGTTGTTCTTTGAGTTGGGCTCAGTTATTTTTCAGCCCTAATTCATTCTATATTTTATCTGTGATGAAACAGGTTGAATGGAAACTCTCTAGCAGTTGCTAAGTTGCTGGCAAACAATGGTTTTAAAGGAGCATATGCCATTGAAGGCGGCGTAGAGGGCCCAGCTGGTTGGCTGGTCTCTCTCTTGCTCTTCTCTCCCATCATCATTCCATTGTCCTCTTTACATGATTCCCTATGTTCAAGCTCTCAGCGGTCTAATGCTCACCGAACCCACTGTGTCTATCTGGGGTTTAAGTAAAGAGATTTCATATGACTCTTAGTTCTCTGGTACTGATGGTTTGTAGGAAGTCATGGCAGTTCAAAGTGAGGACTGAATTCAATTTACTCCTTTGCCATGTGGGCAGTCTGAGCTTGAAAAAAGTTGATGCTGATCGCTAATCTGAGAAGTCTGAGAGAGTCTATTGCTATTTTGCTCATATTTTGGATCTGTGTCAATACCAATGCTCTTGCTAACACTAATATGCTATAGAAAAATCCTGATTGTTATGGTTGATGGTTTTCAACGTAATCTCATGGTGTCCTCCTTTGTGGTCTCACAAGCTAGGGTTTGGGAATGCAAAACAGATGTGTGATCTACCTTGGCTGTTGCAACCAACACAGGTGGCCAGTGATGATGGGATCCCAAAGGACATCATTGATGGGGTATGAACCATTTTTTTTACTTGCTGCTGTTGTCTTACGCCCTGATATTGTAATGGCACTCTCACAGCCATGGATTCTGTGGTTTGAATCCTAATAGGCATCTAAAGGCATGTACAAGGTAGCTTCATGTTTGTAGGCATGAAGCAGTTTTTTGACCTCTGGTGACAGTTATGGTTTGCGGTGATTGTCTTGGTAGCATCAAGATGACAGACCCTTGCAGTTCCAGCCCTCTTGCTCTCCCTCTTCTTCAGATTCTGCTCTAAGTATCTAAACTTTGTTGATTGTGCAGGATATGAAAACCGATCCTAAAGAGTTGGTTGATGAGGTGGAGGTGCATGCATCCTCTTCATCATGAGATCATTATGTCATGGAATATGCACATCATTGTAAGATCTTGATGCAATCTTTCTTGCAACAATCCCTTAAACATTTTGTCCATACACAGGTAGAAAATTGTTGGTTGAGCTTTGTGAGCTGGTCAATTGCACAATGAAATGTTCAGCAGTCCTCCATAGCATAGCTCTTTTGGCAATGCATTTTTAATTTTGTGTGTTTAGCAATACTTGGATGTGAAGCATCCAGCAATGTGAGAAGTCAGGAACTTTTAAGCTTATGGATAGCCCTTTTTGGTGCCCTCAGCAAAATGCTGAGGAACTGGTCAGCACCACTTAGTTTAGACTACTGCCTGTAGACCAACATCCCAAAAGGGCATTAATCTTCTCCATTGTTTTATACCTTTATGGGCGTTCCAGATTTGATATTTATGATTGTGTTGTCTGTTGTCCTTCTTTTGCACGGAGATTTCATGTCAACAGTATTGAGGGAAACACAGTGCTTGCCACCTCTCAGATATAACATGGAATTAGATGGTCTTAAATGTGGACTAGATATGATGCAATGCGTGTACTTTACGTTTATCCTATGTATATGTTTCTATAATGATCTGTGTCTGGTGCATGATGTCTGAATCCTCTATACGCACTTGAGATCTGATTTTTGTGTTAAGCATCAATAGTGTTCATCATACCACTGGGCCAGGAGATTTGCTGAAAGACTGTTACACTGAACTAAGTGTGACTTAGTTGAATCACTTAGCAACCCTGTACCAATAGATGACATTAAGTGTAGTGGTGTTTTGTATTTTCCACATTGTGAAATGTTGGCTTTGATTCTTTTTCATTCCACTTTGCAGCCCATGCAGTTTTTCTAGGAGCTCTTTGCCATGCATATTTAAATTAAAATGGCTTTGGCTTTTTGGGCTGTAATTTTTGGTCATAGGAGTGAGCAATAAGTGGTTATTAATCTTGTGTGTTTGAATGATCTTGCAGTTCAGGTACCAAGCAGGATGTTGAATTGTCTCTGTTCATGTCCAAACTCTGATCTGACACACGGGTGTACACCCACGAGATTGAAGGTGCACAACTTTTGCAAGCATATCACTACCTGTATTTTTATCTAAATGTTAAATTGGAGCTCCTTAAGAGAGACTCCCTACTTTGGCTGCCAGTCCTAGTGCTAGAGCAAGTGCATGTTGAGCCTGGGGTAGAAAGCAGGGTAGTCTGTCACACCAAGAATGGCTATGTCAAGTGGTAGAAAGCTTGCTGATCTCCAGATACAAAGCACCTGGAGGCTGGCTCTAATGTGGCCTCAGCTCTGAAGTTGACCTTACTCTATGTACATACATTTTGAATTTTCTAGATACAAATTTTGTGGGATTTCATCACAACAATGATGGACAATAATTGCTTCTTTAAATTGTTGAATGCTTCACACCATTTTCCCTGCTACTCATGACACCTGTGAGCAAAAACGTTGACTCTCAAGAACGGATTAGCAGTGATATGATGAGCAAAGTATGAGACAAAACAAAATTGCTTTAGAGCTCATCTTTGAGCTCAGCTTCTGACAAGGTTGATATTTCTGTTTCTGGTAGAGATCCTAAATGTTTCTCATAGTCGAATTGCTCGTTGTCACCCTCCATACCGTCCAAGTCAGTGTCCCCTCCATCTCTTTCAGGAATTTCAGGTTGAGTGAAGGGGATGGTGGCATGTTTCATCAGAAGTTGCACAAAGCTTTGAACGGTCCTTTCTGCATCCCAAGATAACTGCAAAATTGCAATTGTACCTTTATGGTCAAAAGACAGCAAACAGAAGATCTTTATCTCTGAAAATGATTCGTCACATGAGTTTGATCATGCACATCAACCTACTGCGTATACTAATTGGCCAACTTTCCATGGAATTCTGGACCTGTCACAATTTGTGGCAAAGGCATGCATCAATTTCCACCCTTGCAGGGCACATTCATACCTCAAACCTGCAACCCTTGGTGGAAAGTCTTAACTCACAAGACAGAATACTGCATGAGGATTGAATTCTCAGCATTAAGATGTTGTATTAAGCTAAAACAGAAATGTTCTCAGCAGCCTTACCGGATTTTCGCTCTTCTTGCCTGCTGGGAAGAAAAGAAGAGTGGGAAAGCCTTCTGCCTGCAAAAGTGCATTCCAAGCATCAGAATCTCCTCCTTATAATCTGTCTGGAACTAGAGGGCAACACAAGCTATGTCTTTGATATGAGCAGGACTGACATAATCAGACCTTCAATCTTCAAAGTTCGTTTTGGGTTTGCTAGCCAACATTGATGGTGGAAAGGTCAGAGTACTTGCTAGGAGTGTTGAATTTAAACAGAAAAATATGAAGACCAAGAGTTGCATATGAGCTATGAAATGCAATACTGCAACCAGTAGATATACAGCCAGTTGGTCTACAGTTCCCATGAATATCAGCATCAGATTTGAGAAGCCTTTGTTGTGCAAGGTTCAAGTTATGAGTTAAGACTTTCCAACAAGGGTTGCAGATTTGCAGGGAGATTCACAGTGGGCTGTGCTGTGTACTGCAGTGGGGAATTAAGGATTTCCTGTGCTCACAGTTGGCATGAAACTTAGCTCTACGTCTAGAGTTTTGATGTGAGGTTTCGGGTTCAGTTTCAGAGAGGTTTCCATGAAATTCCAGGTTTTCAGCATGCCGAAAGAATGAGGATCAGAGTGAGAAATTCAGCTCAGGGGTTGGCATAGTGAGCCAAGGAGTCTCACCTTAACCCGGATATGCTCATTCTGTGTGCCATCCATTTTGGCAATCACAATTGAACTGATATTTTGCATCACTTTCCCCAGTTCATTGTACACTGGCTCCAATGCACGGCAGTGGCCGCACCAGGGAGCATACACCTGCCAAATGACATTCATTCCCCCATGGACATAAATTTCCAGATGGACATGCATCTTCTAAAATGTCATGGGAACCAGCAGAATCAAATTTGCAAATCAAATGATTGTTTTCAGCCACACTAAAATCTTGAGCAAATAGGCCATGAGCAAACAATAGATAACAGCAAGGTGTGAAATCCTACCTCAAGAAGGACATCCTTTGAGTCATCAAGGACAATTTCATCAAAGTTGTGACCAACCACTACTTTCACAGCATCGTCATTCTGCACATTACAATACAAATTACAATGTGATTGCAAACAGAAACTCTGGAGGGATATATAAGTAATGAAATAAACCTTGTGTCAGTTATGACCAAACCCAAACACTAAATGAATGTGTGGTCATAACCTTGTGAGTGTCACTCACTAACTATCAGACCATAACTAGCTGCCAATACTCCCCATTGAGTTCATCACCTACTGACAGAGAGGGTAGATCAGTACATTTCAGTATAAAAAAAGTTGATGGATATTCCTTGGCTCAAGCTCCATATTGCTTGATGAAAGGATTTAAATGTATTAGATAGCAGAGAAAACTCCACAACAACACTTTCAAGGTAAGTATTCTATCGGTTCCATCAAAATGAAAACCACCTGAAAGAATGTGTCCATAACCTTATGATTGGCACTCACAAAGTTTCAGATAATCAAACTCAACATGAATATTAGTGATGAGCTGCCATGACTCCCCACTGCCTCATCACCTCCAAATAAAGGATTTTGACAAATAGATAATAATCCACCCAAAGCTTCAGGCAAACCATCATACAGACTATCAGACTATCACCATCATCACAATTGGCAGTGACAATCTGCCATGACACTCTGATGTTATCAGCTCCCTACGGTGGGTGGGATATGTATATGATAATCTGCAAAGCATCTGTGTCCTGATTTTCTGTTGCATTCCCAGAAGCAACAGGAAGACTCAGTCACAATGTTGCCAGCATTCGAGAGGCATGCTAATCAAAAAGTCAATAGCATCCTTATTCAAACTGCAACAACTTCAGCTCATCCCTGTACAAGCAAGCATCTAAGACTCAGGCATTGACACACCTACATAAGAGGGTAGCGACAGGGCCTACTCAACATATCCTTTAAGCCCACCACTGGTGGCTATTAAGATACAGAATATATCTTCTAAAGGACTGGAGAACATATCTATGAATTGGAGAGAAAACTTCACAACAGATTGAAGGTTACTTTCGATGAAGGGATTGATTATAGTCATTCAATAGACACCAATTAGTGTTCATCAAGAATGTATGCCATCAAACATGATGCTATCAAGCTCATGAACAATATTTCATTTCAGTACATGGCATCCAGTACATCTCACCCATCTCACAACAGGCCTGTTGATCCAAAGATTCCATAATCAATCACCAAAGATGGCTCTAAATTTTCAATTTGTTCAAGAAAAATGTACCTTCTCTGGGATAGGAGCAGACTTGAAGTAGAGTGGAAGGTCATCAACTAAGAACTTGTCTCCAAAGTTCTGCACATTTGAAAATAAATATGATTAAATCATCTGTTGTAAGAGATCCAAAGGTCAACACATGACTGGATGAGAGGACCTGCTCTAGTTTAGCTAAACAACAGAAATTCCTTGATCATGAATCAAAACAAAAGGTCTCCAATTTCAGATCCCCAGATTGAGAAGTTCTTAAACCTATTTACAAGCTTACACATGACTTAACCACAAGTGAAAGAAAAAACCCCCTAGAAGATGAGGTAGTTGAAAATCACCTTCAGAGAATCCAGACTGAAGTCTCCTTCGTACAAATATTTGTGAGCCTCCTCATCAGCAACAAAACCTAAAATCTGCAGCCCATAAATTTAAAGACACATCTTCCTAAGGGGAGGATGACTGCTTGAAGATTTTGGAACTCAAGTGCATCTGGCTCAAACATTACTCATTATCAACCACAAGAAAGCCAGCATTGGAGTTAGAACTCATGTCGCTCTTCACATCAATGACCTATCTATGTGGAGTTGAAACAATCCTTAGATTAACTGTACTCCCATGATTCTACAATTATGGAAAGGTGACTCGTGATTTTAAGGAAAATTACACTAGTCTTGTCAGCTGGGAGCATGAAGAAGTCAACCACGGGTGATGCCACCTCCTTATTGGCAAGATCCACAAGCACAAACAGAATCTGCATGACATCATATAAAACTGGGAGTATCAGAATGCCTGTAGTGTCACCTCCAAATTCATACTTTCATGATCACACCAGTAACAGCTCCCAGGCACTTCTAGCTACTTGCATGTGTATGACCAGCTATCATGCTAGTATCAAATATCTTCCTTTCCTCTTTTGGTGCAGTGCAGCTACCCAGAGAACAAATTCTGGCTGTTTCTGAAGTCTTAACCTCAATGAAACAATGAGCTATTCCATGGACCTCAGTTTTCCACCATGGTTTGAACCAACCACACACAACTCAATTCAACAAAGTTCATCTTGTAGATTTCACTAGGAGAAAGGGATGGCTGATTACAGAATGCTCTCTGACTAATCTATCAAATAATTTTCTTATAAACAGCCAGCAACAACCATGGAAGGTGAACGATCTAAGCATGTTGCTCCATTAGACACAAATGCACATGAATTGAGACAATCAAATGAATCAATTAGCCCCTTATCTCTAATCAAGCTGTCTTTTTCTTTTGCTTGGAACCTGAAGAGTAGACAAGTGCTAACTCTGACTTGCAGTCATGATCTGATCAAAACATTGTCAGCTTTAGAGGTGCTTAAAACTGATCCTTACTTTTCCTCTGAAGATCTTTGCAACTTCATAATAGGCTGGCCGTATCTTTTCATATTCAACAGGGTCAACCAACAGAAGAACCTGCATCTCACCAATGGGTGATAACAAACCAGACAAAATGAAGTGTGAGAAGGCATGTCACACAATGCATGTGTAGGTCAAAAAGGAACATTATTCAAAAAACATGAAATTTGAAGCCAACAGAAAATATCAAAACACCCTGCAGTACCTTGTTCCCACCAGAACACACATACCCACCTACCCAATTGCAAACAAGGCAGAAAAACAGAACTTACTTGTCGAATGAGTTCATTCTGGAAGATCCATTCAGCTGTCTCCAGATTGAATGCAACCACAAGTGGAATCTTATTTTCAGACACAAAATTGGAGAGTGCTTTCCGTTCAAAAGTCCCATCTACATTCCAGTACAGTGAAAGAATTCTTAGAGATCATCAGCATACTCTAAACAAAACACAATTGTTACTCACTGTGACTTATCAGTAGACCAACTAAATGGAGGACTAATCCCAGTCCAGATCTAACAAATTCAACTTAAGTCAAGCTCTCCAATCCTCACTGATATCTGTAACGGTAGTTGCACTGGCTAATACAGTTGCACAAACATGTCCAACTGTGCAGCATGTGTGCAGCAGATGTCACAATCAATCACTAGTCACAACTAGTTGGATGTACATGCATATACCAGCCCTAGATTGCATGGTGACTACAGGTCTTGATCAGACTGTGAGCTGGTGAACATCAACGACTGGACATATCCACATGAGGTAACTGACCTAATTCATTCATGACGCCAAAAGCATATGAAATCCCTTACCAAAAGTTGAAGCCTTCTCATCCTCCTGTTTCAGCAACACAACAGATGGAGTCTTCTTCTCCAGGCCAAAAACTAGAGCTATGGTGTCATCATTTGTCATGTAAAAAAGCACTCCATCTTCTTCACTTGCTACTGCAGTGAACTCTTCTGCATGACGACCCTGTCACACATCCTCAATTATAAGAAAAAAACATCCTGGAATAAATTTCATGTAGCTGGTACCTTTCGAGAAAAAGACAGACATGAAACTCAAACAGAATCAAAGAACTTGGTTATCCAGCTGCTCTAAAAGTTTGCAGCATTGTGTACACCCAAAACCATACACAGACATCAACACTCATGGTGCGAAAGCTTCATAATCTGTGTTCTTGAAATGCTGAAAAAAAAAATACTCTGAAATATATCCAATTCATGTCATCTGAGAGATTAGCAGAAGTAGCTGGCCATCTCAGGGTTTATGCATAACCTCAAGAAACTCCACGTAGGCTATTGCCAGAGGAGTATCCACATGCAACAATTTTTCTGCATCTGAAACTGATTTGATGATCTCCACTGGAGGTCCCATTTTCTTCCTCGCCCATGCCACAATATCACCACTGCAAAAACATCAACAAAACAAATTCATTTCACCAGAGAGAGGGAGAGAGAATCGCCATGTCCAACATTAGAATAGGAAATGTCTTTTCCTAACAAGGGTAAAGATTTACAAGGTTCATGAAAAGATGTGCTTGATCGTCAAATGCAGAGGATGTGTAGAATCCTAGCTTCTTGTGCACACTTTAGCGTGCAATTTCTTTCATTTTCTGACATCCTCCAAATTGCTGCTGCAGATTATGATGAGGCTCTTATTTTTCTGCAGGAGTTCACATGTTGTAGAAAGGAAAAAGCCATCGATCAATGTGAGAAAGGTGAAGATTGCTGGAGTTCCGTGAAGTGTCAGGAAACCATGTCGGCTGTGAAGAAGAAGAATCTAACCTGGTTCGGTCTCCTGTGTAAGGCCTGTGAGCGCCCTCAACAAAGAAGAAAAGGGAAGGGTATCCTTCGACTCCATACTCCCGCGCAAGATCGCCGTGTTTTGTTGCATCAACCTTGACAAGAGGGACCTCTCCTTTAAGGATCGTGGCAGCTTTGGCCCACTCAGGGAGCAAGGACTTGCAATGGCCACACCAAGGAGCATAAAACTCCACCAGAACGTACTTGTTGGCCTTCACGAATGCCGTGAAATTCGCAGCTCCAAGCACCACCACATCCTTCTCGTCCACGGCTTCTCCAAACGTACTGAAATCGAATGCCGATTCATCGAATTCCTCGGAATCATAGCCCTTATAACTATCGTCATCGAAGTCCTCCACCTCCTCCTCCTCCTCCTCACCAAAGGATCTGTGGTCCGAGAATTCCAATCCCTCCTCCTTCTCAGCGCAGCATTGTCGTAACTGCAAAAAACAGACCGCAACACAGAATGCAAACAACAACAAGGTAATCGACTGGCGCCTCGACGACACCATTGCAACCAGATCGAGAAAGGAAGTTCGAGAGATGTCCGTGCGCGCGCTCTCTCTCTCTCTCTCTCAGAACAAAGGAAGATGCAGAGCAAAAGGAGGCGACCGGCGGCGCACCTCCTACATCTCAGCTATTTTTGAAGGCTTCAGGTGGCAAAGATGCGGCGGTTTACAGTTCTGCCTGATCCATCTATCCCCCATTTTCAGCCGTTGGATTGTTCGGACATTGGCTCTCTAGTCAATGAATGTGCATAGCTTGCTTGAACTTTATCCCGTTAATTTGGTTTTTTTTTTTTTTTTAATTTATAATTTGATATTTTAGAGGCACCTGCCACCCCACTCAATTTATTATTTATTATTATTTTTTAAAAAACTTAATTTCCATTTTGTGATGTTCAGCAAGTGGCGATCATCCATAAGCATATTTAGCCAAATTTGAGAGTATTCAAAATGTGAAACTAAAAAAATCTTAAGCAGCGTTTCAAATTGTTGGCAATTGTGGCGATTTTTGGTGATTTTTAAATTTTAAAACTGGCGATTTTTTTAAAACAGGGAATTTGTTATAGAATATTCTTTTCACAAAAAGAAAATTTGGCAAAATGGAAAATCCACCACCAAAAAAATCACTGCACTGGCTATTTTTGGTGGGCCCTTTAGGTTTTCATTTTCGCCGGTAGCGAACAAAATCAAATCGAGTGCCAGTCATCATACAAAAGGAATTTTGTGGGAAAAATGAAGCATCATTGCCAGATTTCGAGGAAAAAAACTTCTGAAATTTGCCATATTTAGACAAATAGGTTCCCGTAGGTTGTCAAAATATAGCCGGATTCTTAAATTTTTCTACTTTCCTCTCTGACCTGTAGCCAAATTTAGCTACTTCCCCTTGTGAATTTTAACACATTTGATCTTTTTAATTTTTGGCCTAACCTTTGTGTTCTTTTTTTGTTCATTTGGGTTTTCATTTTCTTCAAACCCTCATAATCACCATCTTCTTTTTCTTCTTTTTGTGAATTTTTTCCTTTTTTAAAACCTAAAATACACAATTTTGACACATACAAAGTTTTTTTGGTGAAAAAAATGGCCCTAATTCTCCAAATCTGGAAAAAAAAATTAATTAATTGATTGATTGATTTTTACAATGGGTTCTAGTTGGTGTTTTATTTTTCCAGTTTTTTGTGATGTAGTTGAGGTGTTGATCATCCATAAGCCAATTTAGCCAAATTTAGCTATTGACAACATATGAATGGAGAAATTTGAACATCCATTTATATTAAATTGGCTACCTATTTGAACCATGTATAGAAATTTGGTGAATTTTAAAGACTTTTTTGAAACTTTTTTTGATTTTGGTGATTTTTTTCCCCAAAAAATCATTGAATTTGTGACGTAAACTTTTGAAATTTCAAAACAATGTGAAATTTCGCACACAAAAAAATGGTTAGTCCAATCAATAGCCAAAAATATTTAAAGATTCTTGAAAAAAATTACTTTTATATCTAGTCTATAACCAAATTAAGCTAAATATTCTTGTGGAACATTACTAGTTTGAATACATCACAAAATTGGGGGGCGGGGGGGAGGGAACATGACTAAAACATCTAGTCATATCATGCTATGTTTTAAGACATCAAATCGTATTTTTCATTTGGCCAATTTAATATTATTAGTGTTGTTAAGTATTAAAGACCATGCCCTTAGGAACTAGGGCACACTCCTTAACCTAAAGAACTTTAGGATTTAAGTTCCAAAGGGTTGTTTGAATGAAACAAGTTCTATAATTAAAGCTTAATTGTATTTTATTGTAGGATTTCAACAAGTTATTCTTCATAGTTGAAATATTTAAAGGCCCATCGATTACAAATTGCACATTTATGGGACCTATTATAAACTGAAATGAGGTGGAGAGACATAGTTTTTAGTGTGAACACATAGAATTTGTAGTTTTTTAGATTTTGCGTGATTATCAACTTTTTGCACAATGACGGCAAAAAGCTTTCTATCATTGTCTATTTCTTCATATTAACCATCACCATAAGGAGTTGAAAAGGGCATGTGAAGGAGAAGATTTGTTTGTTGTTTGTATGTAATACATTACTTATTTGGGCTAATACTGGTGGAAGATAGAGCAACATAGATGAAATTTCAAAAAATAGAATTGGGAAATGGTGTGATTATGGATAAAAAGGGGGACACTGAAGTGGAGCTACATAACGAAACTAGAGCTAAGTTATTAGCCTATTGGTTTGGGAAGATTTTGATGTTTGTTTTTTTTACTTACATTGGTAGTTGTCGTTATGTTTTCCTTCCACTACATCAATGGCTATTTAAGGTAGTTATCTACTTATGATGTTGTATGAAAGGTTGGTGTCCAAAAGCAATGATAATGCAAAATGGTCTAACTTGTAGAAATTTGGGCATATAGGTAACTATGTATTCATGCATTTGATTGGATATGGTTTAAAGAATTAGTCAAGCCTTGGTGGTTAGTTCTTTGGAGTGGTTATCATTAAAAACCCATCAGAAACATCTTTAAGTTGAAGCAAGAAGTAAATGAAACCTAGGATTCTATCAATTTGCCAATCTTATACCTTGGAGTCCACATAGACAATCTTGTTTATACTTATAGTGGTTTTTACATAAATTGAATGTTCTCCATTTGTTTAAAAATTATTAACCCTTTGAACTACAAGTTGGAAAATAAGTGGGATTGTTGTAGCAGGAATGCAAAAAGAACATGTTTGAGTTGATGCATTGCATAATTAACGTGAGATTTCAATAGCTCAAGGGATTGAAAAAACAATGAGGGATCTAATATTAATTAAACCTTCAACAAATATGAAGTGAAAGTTTGTTTTAAAATCAAAAATTGTAAAATAGCAACTAAATGGGCATCATTAAGATCTTTAACTAGACGAATTTAGTTGTGTAATGAATGTTGGTGCAAAAACATTTTGTTTCAATTCTTGTTGAACTTCCATATAAACATAGAACCTAGGTTTCTATTGTAGGTTTCTATGGTTTAGGATTCAAATTCTATAGAAATGGAATTCCAAGTTGTGCTAATGGCTTTCAATTGTGTTCCTATCTTGTTGTTTTATGTGGTCATTTTTTTTTATTACACTATCATTCACTATCATTGAAAAATACAAGGGCCATTTAACCTAGTAATTGACATTGACCCAAAACCAGCCCAATTCAAAAAATAAACCAACCATTCACAAACATGCCCAAAAGCCATTCAAAACTTAGGAATTTTGAAAATCTAACTTGGTGCAATTGTAGAGGATTTCAAGCTAAATGTTTTGATAACCCCAAACCCAAATCTTATCCATTCTACTCATACATGAATGAGAAATCCAAAACCGTATTTTCAATCAAAAGTTTACAAATTTAAAAGTTTTGGTAGAAATTTAGTAAAAGTTTAAGCCAAAATCAATTAATGGATAATCAAATATTAAGTTAAATTCAACTTATGTAGGATTAGAGAGATATTGCCCAAAGTTGGATCCAAATTTCATTAATTATAAAAAGGGTGTTGAACATAACAACAAGACATGCATTTTTACATGACATTGATAATGATCAAGTTAAGTATTCATAATAATTGATTTGAACCAAATTGTGGTGTTACAAATAAGTATGAAAACAAGCAATTTTTTAAATGAAAATAAGAAGAATTTGAAAATGGGTAAAAAATTCAAATGCAAACCAAACTAATCCAAATGCAAGCACTCCTAAATCAAATCATAATTGAATTTTCATAATTAGCCCCCTTTTACCCACTTATGATCCCCACCACCTTCATTTGTGCACTTATGAATGTGAAGAGTCAAATTCACCAGTCGGAGGTCTAATGAATGAAATTCTTAAAATAAAAGCACCACCAATGTCGCGCTCCCAAGTTCCTCGTAGACCCACTTGAGGGTCCAAGTATGCGGCAATGCGGAAGGAGTTGGAACTTGGAGCACGATCCCAACTTCCAGCACTAGAGGGGGTGAGAGGGGCGTGCTAGAAGTCCCGGGAAAGACTAGAAAGAATTGACAAGCTTACTCACTCACAAGGGCCTGCATGAAACCACACAAAGTGGTTAGAACTCATCCTGGATCCCTTTGGTATTGGGACAAACCACGGGCAACACGAACACACAAGACTCACCACGGCCCGGACCTTGGGGGAAGCCACCACCTTCCCCCTTATAGTATACTCTGTGACTCGCCGCGGGGGTGGCATCCAAATGGCCA
>Ga0116231_10010025_pt1 | contig 15540 bp, 11 predicted proteins | sample S1TSphgellanicum_2_FD_89695 | JGI IMG/M metagenome (GOLD analysis project Ga0116231, IMG submission 89695) | Host-associated microbial communities from peat moss isolated from Minnesota, USA - S1T2_Fd - Sphagnum magellanicum MG | ecosystem: Host-associated > Plants > Peat moss > Unclassified...
CCCCAGGGCGGAAAGGCCAACTTCGTGGTTCTGCCCCCAAACGGGAGAGATCGGGGGGGCCTATAAAACCCCCCCCCCCCCCCCCCCAGGTGGTGGCAACAAGGGCACACTCAGAATCCTAACTAACAGGTACATGCAATGTACATCAAACCAACAGAAATTAGGAAGACAACCTGAAAACAAAATGGAAAAACAATGGAAAAAAAGACATAGAAGCCCTTCAAATTTCAAAAGTCAGCAACATGGGTCTGACAGATTGTGTGGGTATGCTATTTAGAATCTGACAAGAAGGGCATCTTGGTCAACTTCTGGTAAAGAGAAGTCAGACTCTGGCTGCTGCAGGCAAGCAAAAAAAAACCCTTTTAGAGCCAAGGGTCAATCAACCCCACTCTGTGGAGCTCAAAGAAAATTTCACCAATTCTTAAATCACCTTTAGTAATGCAAATTTGGGTTTGTTTGCAATAAAAAGAATCAGCAGCTGCAGAGGTCGGGGGTGTCACAGCAAGCTTGAATTTACTATGCCCACCATGCATAAGGAAAACCTAGACGAGATGAGTGGAACCCTTGGGGTGGTCTGATTCCTGAGCAGAGCAGCTCACAGGGCTCGAATGAAAAACAAAAACACCCCCATCTAAGCATGCTACAGAAGCTTCAAGAAGAAGAAGAAGAAGAAGAAGAAGAAGCTTGAAAAACACAATCAAAACAGGATTGGGTGTGGGAGGGGAGAATTTCTGAGAAGAAAAGACTTACCATAACTTTAGGATCCTCTTGTCCATTCCATGCACATCGTGGCCCCTTGGGCCTCTCAAGCATCACCCTCAAGCACCCTCAAGCTGCCTCAAGGCAGACTTATGATCCAAATATTCCACACTTTCCTTAACCCCTTTTTCCTTTTAAAGAAACAACAGAAAAAAAGAGCTCCAAATTTTCACTCTATCCCACACTTTCTGATGGCAATTCTTCCACCACCAAAGAGAACTACATCAGCACAAACTACAAACACCCAACTCCTCCTGACACTAGGGGAAATAAAAGAAAAATCATAAAACTGCTACACAAATTTGTCTACAAACTTTGTACAAATTGTCTGTGTACACAAGTATTGTTGCAAATGGGGTGTGCATCTGTGTGTGTGTTTGTGTGTGCCTGCGGACAGACAGATTCTCTTCAACAACAACAAGAGATGAGAAGGGGGGGCGGGGGGCGGGGAAGCATTTACCCAAGAAAAAAACACAACTACCCAAAACCCACTTTCTGATTTCCTCTCTTCTAATATTCCAAACCCTGCAAGAGGAGAACAAAACAGATTGAGCAATTGGGTAGCTACAGAAATTTGGTTTGTTGATGATCCAGGGGGAAAAAAAAAGGTACTGAAGATGAAAGAGAGAGAGAGAAAGAGAACAACAACATCAACAACAACAATCGCAACATCATCATCATTGAAAACAACAACATCAACACCAACAAGGGGGAGAAAAAGGGTTGATGGAAAACTTGCCAAGCTTGGAGAGTTGCAATGAAATTCGACTCTTACTACTTACAACAAAAGAAGAAGAGGGAAGAAGAATAAGAAATTGGGAAGATCAAATTATGAACAAGTTCCCATCCAATTACAACAACAACAACAACAAAAGAAGAAAAGAAGAAGAGGAATTTTTTTTTTGTAGGGTAAAGTCCTCAGTTGGGGAGGTGGTATAGGCAATCCCAAACTAAGAGGCCTCAGAGGGGTAACTCAGACAAGGTGATAGCCAAGTTCGGTCTTGCATTCTTCCAGGGGGATGGGTGGGGGGGGTACCTAGGATGATGGTGATGATGATGATCTCCACTTCTTGGAATGTTCCACCCCCACCTGCATGAGCTTTACGCAATGTAAAGCACATGATGCATTATAAATGTATGTAAATCGCAAGGCTAACATTATCATGAACTTAACACATATGTAAATTACAAAGGACAATGTAACGTAACGCACGAGAGCTCAGGTTACCAGACATAACTAGCTTATAGATGGATGAAACAACCTCATAATCGAGGACTGTCTGGATGAAGTACATGCAAGAAAGAAGAGTGAGTGAGAGAAGTTATGCATAATGAGTGATGGGAGGAGGACCAATTAAAAGCTTGAGAATCTTGATACCGACAGTATACTATGTGTATATTATCATGAACCCTAAGCCTAAGCATAGGTGAATTACAAAACTAAAATATTATAATGAACCTTAACATACATAGATCATGAGGAGGTGTAGAAGGATGCGGGATCTTTAAGTAGGTGTAAAAACATGCCTGGATTTTTTAAGTGTAATTGAAGAGCATGTTACTTAGTAACATATTTTGATTTAATGGGTGTTTTGTTTTTGCGAATGCTCTCAATTTATTTTTTTGTTTCTTCATGTGATATGTAAAGAAAACAAAAATCGAAACACATCTTTATACTCAACAATGGACTTTACTAGAATATTGGGTCCACACTCAACATCACCTTGTCGAAGCCCTTATTCCAATAAAGCCCATAGTCTTAAAAGCTTTTACCTTTACACATAAAATTCTCTTTACACACACTCTTTCAAAGTGTAATAAAGTATCTTAGTTCTTAATGGAGGGGGTTCTATAGTTCTTATGGCTACTCTTAAAAGTGAGACAAACCTTATGCCTATAAGACTTTATATGTGACAACGTCCTTCTCACTCTTCAAAGAAAAAGCATAAGATGCTTCCTCTTTTCTAAGAAGGAAATTCATATATATACAAGGTGCCCTCCAAATACACTTGTGTAAATTCTCGGAGTCTTTATTATATATGAGAGCAAAATACAAGAGCCTAGTTAGTTAGCACTTATCACCCACCAACTCACAAAATCCCAAATTGCTCGAAATAATGTTCTTCTAGAATCTAGATACATAGAGATGAGTCATGGGTCATGACCAAGTACTTAGTTTTTAAAGCTCAAAAATGCAAAATAGGATGCAATTAACTCATGGTTTATTATTAACTCATGGGTTTACTCTATGTGGTTACAATGAGTTACACCAGTTATATAATTAATATACATGGAGTTGTTGAAAGCCAATGGATGTTTTACCTATTATACAAAAATATGGTGACTTGTATTTTGTTCCTTTCAACATTGGCCTACTTTGGTCTTTGTTGGCCTTGCCTACCAAGGCAAGGATAATAGTGTTTAGATTCATTATCGAGTATAGTAGCTTAAGGGATTTTTATAGGTCCCTAGGTAATAATAATAATAATAATAATAATAGGTCTATTTTTATAAGGAGTTTTGAAAGATTATATTTTGGCTTGTGTTGAAACTTGAGATAAGTTATTATAGAGTTATAATAATATCTTGAAGGATTTTGGTTTCTTTTAGAGGATTTTTTTGAAGATTATATTTTTGCATGGTGAAATATTTGAGTTTCCATAATTCTTCTTTCTTTTGCCTTAACATACTTTTTCATGTAAATAAATGGCAAGGCCACCATAGTGTGACACACCCCCTTGTTGCATAACAATCCTTTGCAAAGTTCAAGATGAGATTTGTCTGCTAAAAAAATTGCAAAAACAAGGGTTGAGTTTATGGCTAACTCGAATGCCCATATTGTGCTTTACAATGGGTAATCTCCACACAAAGAAGGGGAACGTTCCTCAAATGTGGGTCTAACTCGGTGACCGTATTGTCCTAATCGTGGATTAAAATTTAATCCTGGCCAAAGGAAAAAGCCCATGAGAGTGTTGGACTATACTTCCCCCGGTGGTGCAAATTCTTTGTTTGCAAAACTCGAGTCCAAACAAATTGTAAACACCTTGTGGACTTCAATATGTTTTGAGGTTCACCATTGTTGCTATGTCTTTTGCATGTTTAGAAAGCCTTCTCTTTTCTTTGGTTTTCCTTTTTTGTTTGATTATTAAAAAAACTATTCAGATTGAGGCTTTTGGGACCATCTTCTAGTCTTTAGCATTTAGACAAGGATTTTGTAATCTTTCAAATGAGGTAGGTATACCCAAATGTGTTAAAAGGAATGAATGATGGCCCACAACAACAAGAGTCCAAATCCACTAAATGACAAAGAAACCCATCAAATTGGCCAAAAAAACATGATATATTTTATTGGGCTTTCTTTTCCTTTGCTTAGTCACCATGGTAAAAACTTAAACACCTCAAGCAACATTTTAAACCATGCTTAGTCACCATGGTTTCAAAATATCCCCCCCCCCCCCAAAAAAAATTTGGTTGCTTATAATGATCATGAAAATCTCCACATGTAAATTAAATGCAATTCCCACAATTTAATATTTCCTTGGTTAGACATAGCCACTAGAAGAAGCCTTCACTCTAGAAGGTGAAGAAGGTAGAAGGACCAAGCCTATAAAGAGGCTCCTTCTTTGGGTAAACAATATATGGGGAAGGAGAACATATCTCTACTAAGTAGCATTATCTTCATCTCCAATATAATCCCCTCTCCCATATGTCCACAATGAGAGTTGGGAGTGATTTAATTTAAGAGTTAAATCCATCTGATCTTGAAATGAGTATCTTTCTCTCCTTTTATCTTTATTTTCAAACCTTTTTGTGTGTGATGGCCATAATTTTTATTTTTATTTTTTCAATTTTGTGGTTTTTTCAATTTTCAAAAAATTCCCAATATTTTTCTTCAATTTTACAGTTTCAAAAAAAATCATTTTTTTTCAAAAAACATAATGCAAAAATTCACCCAAAAAAAGTTCTTGGTGATGGCATTGTGAGCATGACATAAGAAATTTGTATATTGAAAGTTGTTTGTTCTTACATAGCTGCTAAGTCCCCATCTCATCTCTATGTTCACATCATCTCCCTAAAGTTGTTGACATGTCTTCTTCTCTTAATTTAATATGTTCAAGCTATATAGAAAACTTGGGCTCCATCATATTGCACAACACGAGTGATGATCAATGAATTTTTTTTTCTTATGTTCCCACATGGTTTTCAATAGTTCATCATTCTTTATGTCAATGTCAAATTTAATTTGAATTGATATAAATATCATGGAGATGAAAATGCACATGTTGGCGACAGAAAAGGAACGAAATAGTTGTAAGAATAATAAATAATTATTTTTTTTAAATGATGTGGTTAAGCTTGAAAATGAATTTTTTAAAAATTATATTTGAAATTGTCCAAGGATGACCATATGAAGGATTATGTAAAATCTTTCATATAATAGTTTTTCGAAATTTCTCATCACTAGAATATGGGGTCATGTGGTTAGGTGCTCATGAAAGCATATTTGCTAACTATCCTGACCCTACTATACAATCATTTTGTTTTGTAATCTAGCTTTTTCCAAATCTAGAAAACAATATTTTTGTGCATTCGATTGTTGGTTGAATTTTATTTTAGTTTGTGTGAATAATTGGATTCAAATTATAACAATATTGCTAGACAAACATTTTCTGTTAATTGAAGTTTCTTTAAATCTTGAAATTATAAGTTTTTAAATTTTCATTCAAATTTTTTGACTTTTGAAAATTCTTTTTAAAGTAGCTTAAAGGAGGAATCATAGCCTTGTTTATCACTTTTTGCAAGTTAAAACTACATTTTAATCTGATATTTTTGTCTTGTCATGATGAAATTGTTTTGATTTTTTGGTTCAACATTCTCATTCTTTAGTTGAAGTTAATCATGATGTTAATTTTTTTTCCCATGGGCAATCTTTTTTCACCTCATATAGGAGACCAAGGTATCATAGTGTGTGGGACATCCGAACTATCATATGTTCATATTTTGCTATCATCTTAAATTGTGCATATTCACAATTATTTTATTTGATTTATCACCTTATTGGTAAGCTTATCTATATTGATATATATAATAAAATATTTTAAAAAAAGTTTTCATCCTTTCTGTAAAAGTATTTTCAAACTTGTTTCATGATAATAGTTCATTTCTTAACCTAGATAGTCAAAAAAATTGTTAAAATTATTCATGCATATTTGAAATTTTCATTTGTATAATTATGAAACAAAATGTTCCAATTACATTGTGTAAATTTCTTCACACATATAATAAGAAATAAATCATAAAATTTATGTCTCTAACTAATTTTCTAAACAAAAATGTTTCAAAAAGATTAATTTTTTAAATTAAAAAAAAAATTAGATGGGTTGTTTTTATTGAATTTACAATGCTACTACTTACAAAATCTTAAATCTACTTGAGCTATGTGGATTATGAAAGAAGGTAGAAATAGTTGTAAGAAGGATGTAGAGTTTAAAATTTATTTTCCAACCTTTTTATTTATTGGCTAAACCATTATTTTTCAACACAACCTTTTCCTTTTCCTAATTAAACCCTTATTCTTTAGCAAAACTAATATATTTTCTCGACTAAACTTTCACCTCTAGATAAACCTTTCTATTTTTTGTTAAACCTTTACTTCTTGGCCAAACCAATATCTTTTCTTGGTTAAACTTCTACCTATCCCAAAAACCTTTTTATTTATTGATTAAACATTTGCCTTTTCCTAGTTAAACCTTTATCTCTTAGCAAAATTAATATCTTTTCTTAGCTAAACTTTCACCTCTTGGCAAAACCTTTATACTTTTTAACCAAACCGTTATTTCTTGGTCAAACCAATATTCTTCTTTAATTAAACTTCTACCTTTTGCCAAAACCTTTTTACTTATTAGTCAAACCACTACCTCCTAACAAAATATTTACCTTTTATGGGTTAAACCCTTATTTTTCGACAAAACTAATATATATTTTAGCTAAACCATACCTACTTACCTTTATATTTAAAATGTATTACTTTCATCCCCACCTACCTACCTACCCACCCATCTATTTACCTACCTATTTGCCTTTGTGCCTTCTTATCTACTTGCCCACCCATCCATTTATTTGTTTATTTACCCTTGCACTAAATTTTTACCTACTAACCCTTTAGGTAAATACATACTAAACCCCACCTACATGGCTAGACCTAACTACCTAGTTAACACTCCAACAAATCTTGTAATTACCAAAAATGACGAGGAAAAAAATTAATTAAATGTATTGCATGGAGCTTAGATTTGTTCATTCAAAAAAAAATGTAAGGGCACAATTAAACTATTTGTCACCACCCATATAAGGATATTGTAAATATGCATTGGTTTGAAACATTATGTTTTATGGGTTTGTGAACGTACTACACATTTTTTGAAGAAACACATTAATTTGTACAAAAATGTTCAAAAAGTTACCAAAATGCACTTTTACATTCAAAAAGTTACTGTTTGATTGTCATCATTAAAACCATGAACCTTGGCAATAAGCCTTGGCCACCTCTTCTATTAGTGTTACGTGATGGTGGGTGTACATTTAGCGTCGTTCTATAAAAAAATGAATTGCATTAACCACAAATTGATCCATTGTAGTTCCACGAAACCTAAATCAAATTTAAATATTTGTAAAAAATAATTTCAAACTTTGATTGAACAGTTGAACTTAAAATAATGGAAAGGTTTGAAAATAAATATCATCCATGAATGGTCTCTAATGCATGGACATCAAAGATTGCATGCAAGTTTTCAAGTTGAATGGACTTGTTGGATTTTTGTTCCCATATGATAGTTTGCATTGAAGGATGGTGTCACTAGGTTTTTCATTTTTCTCAATTCATGAAAATGCATCTTGAGGGATGTATCCCATACCCTTCTTTGCAATTTGAGGAGGGGGAAGAGAATATACATCAAAGGTTGTTGGAAGGACTTTTTCATGGGTTTCGTCTAAAACATCAACCCTTCCCTTTTGTTCAGTGGATTTGAAACTTGAGAAAATTGTAGATGCAAAAAAAAATTTAAAATTTAATCACAAGACTATGCAAGTCAAATCATAAAACTTACCCAATCCTAAGTATTACAAAAACAAATTTGAGAAAAAAAATCGTGACTTCCTCCTTTCATATGAATATGTGATTTAAGGAAGGTATGATTTGATTTGGTGAAACATAACAAATTTAATCCAATGTTTTAACTAATCCTAACTAATATTAACCAAACTAAATTTGTAGGAATTTATGAAGCTAACTGAACTAATATACTTACATTTGCAAAAATTTGCCAAGCTAATTCTTCTTCAACTTCATGGTTGTGGTTGGATAGTTCAACAAATGCATTAGGTTCAAGATTTGGAATCACACTACCAAGGGCATCTTCCTTGAGGTTGCCCATGAGAATGGAAGGTTTTAGGGCACCCCTTTGTGTTTTTTTGCACATTTGCACCATGTTGTAAAAAAAGAAAAAAAATTATTATAATTTTTAAAAAAATCTTAGGGTTTAACTATATTTGCTAGCCCCATCTCTCACTAGCCCCTACTCTTCTTCTCCCTAGTAATTGGCGATAGTGGGGGACAAACATTTTTCACCAATGGCCAACCTTTTTTTCTCTCTAGCAATGGCGGACAGTTATGGGAGAATTTAAAGTGCACACACACACACAAACAAAAACTCTCTTTTAAGACCCTAAAAACAATAGAATGCAAAAAATAAAAAAATTATCTTACCTTTTTCATGCTACAACAATGTTGAAAACAAGGGAAGGCACTATAATGACAATGGAAGGTGTTTGTCCTTTCCTTTTTCTAATGATGGTGTCATTTTTCCTTTCTTTTTTACCTCAAAGTTCTTTATCTAGTGACAATGGCAAAGGTGGTTGCTATAACAACATTGTTATGAAGGAAAAAGAAAAAAAATGGAAATAGAAGAGAAAGAGGGGGTGACATAGGTGTTTAGGGGTAAGTAGGTGCTTAGGTTTCAAATTCAATGGCATGGCGAAGTAGGGAAAGGAAAAAAAAACGTCCCTAATCTAAGTTAATTCAAAAATAACCTAAATAGATTTATCGCCCAATTGGTGCACTAGTGGGTGTTGGGTAAAAGGAGCCCCAAACTACATACATAGAAAACTTTTAAAATATAATGCTTGAGAAAACATTGATGGTGTTTTTTCCATCACCAAAAATGTCCATTTCACACTATTCAAAACAAAGATTATTTTCCATCTAAAGTTGCTTATTGAGCTCTCTCTAATGTCTATGTTTGTGCATAGCATGTTAAGAAAACACATGCCCACTTTGACGTTGGAAAACATTATTGTTATCTAACATTTTTGCTTTTATAATAATTGAACTACCTTCAAAACAAAGGCAACATCTTGGAGGGTGAGAATTATGCCATAGCCTATCAATGATTAATTTGGAATGGTCCTCCAAAATCCAATTGTTAAATGAAGATGGCAAAAGTAAATTATTCAAACCTTCACCCATGGTTAACAAGGTGTCCATGTTTGGCAAAATATCCAAAAAAATGCATGTATTTGAAGAAAAGGATGTAAAACAAATGCCATTCCTAGGAATCCTATGGTTATGTTTTCAATGCATTTTTAGCCAAACTACTAAATCAAAGCATCTAATTCTAGAGTCACATCTATACAATGCATCGTAAGAAGAAAATCCATCTTCTTTTGAATTATCACTTAAACGAACTTGAAGTCTTCAACAACAAGTTTTGTTTGGGCTAGTCTTAACTAACCTATCAAAGTTTGAAATGTGTTCAAACTTAATGCACAATATTGAATTTTGCAAGATTGTTTGGGATTTTATAAATTTACGAAGGCATAAGATAGGTTTGTGATTTGATTAATTGACCTAGTCACTAAAAGTGATGCTACCAATTGAAGATTTTGCATCCTTGGGATGAATTATAGGACATATTCCTTTGTGTTGACCAATATAATTATGTGCCTTTGTGCTTCTATAAGGTTTTTCATCGTGAGACAAATAATCATCCATTAGTTGCATTTTTTGGTTTTTCTAATTCCTTCTCATATCAGATTTTTATTATTATTAGTGATATATATCAAGATTACAAAAATAAATATAAACCTACAAAATTCCTTAGGGACAATCTAGGTGTTAATCATCACATTGCACTAGCTCCCCTAATGTTTATTGCCAATATGCATTAATTTCAATGTCATTTTTTGTTAATACTTGTTAAACTTGATTACATTTCATATTGTTTCCTTTTCTACATTGCTCAATCAATGTTTTAGTTGTCCTTCCATTTTTTCTTATTGTTTTCCCCTTGATTTTATGTTTTTTGGTGCTCAATCAATATCTTTAACTACAATTGCATTTATTCTTACTTTTTTTTTTCTTTTTTAATGTTTTTTGTGCTTCATTTATGTTTTTACTTAACATTTGTGAAGGAATCACCTAGCTTCAAAGGTTCGAAATATTCTATTAGCAAATTTTAAACAACCAAATAACTCCATAACATTAAGTTATGTAGCCATAAATTATATTTATGCTTTGTAAATGTTGCTAACTTTTGATATTATAATTGTTGATTTCTTAAATCAACTCTTACTATTTAATTTTTTCAATTTTTAATTTATTCAAACTATCATTAACTAGAGGTTCCATACTTGAACTCTTATAATATCACCACAAATGCACCAATGTTTTTTTTACTAATAGTCATTCATTCGACATTATTTTTAAAAAGGTTGCTTATAATGTGAATTATTGGTGAGAAACATTAAACTTATGATGTGAGAATCAATTAGGGGGAAAATTGTTTATGTTATGAAACTCTAGACCTTGGTAAAATCCATTATCATCTAACATGAAATAACTTCAATCAAAAACATGATGTGCATTAACTTTTGTATTAGTGAAATTATGATTTGATAAATATGATTTTGACCTTTGCAAAGCATTTTTCATGGGAATAATGGCCCAAATTTTCTAAATTCTGATTTTTTCGCCCAAATCACCTTGATTTTTATTATAAATTTCAGTTTGGATCTCAAAATGTAAAAAGATCTTTATTTTTTTTTATTTCCATATTTTGGTATGATTTTTCACCTAGGTGATTGTCACTTTGACTACATCACGAAATTAACAATTTCTTTTGTGAAACCATGATTTATTTTCTACATTTGTGATATACAAAATTTGGTGTTTCCCCCCACAAAAAATAGCAAAACTAATTGAATTTACACTAGGAAAAATATTTCAAATTTTTTTTTGAAGAAATAACATTGTGTAATAATGGGCCTTAGGTACCAAGTAGTGGGAGTCAATATATAAATATTTTCACAAAGGTTCATTTGCTCCTTATTTAAGGTCAATCCTTGTAAAATAACAAGCTTCTTGTTGCTCCCATCAATGAAAATCCCATAAAAAATATTAAATATATTGTATTGTTGTGGATTTTTATTTTTATAACTTATTTTATGAAGACGGTGCAATTGTGGAACAACTCTTTCAATTCATGGGTTTCAATCAATATGAGAATATGACATTATTTCATATCAAGTTGATTACTTACTCAATTCAAGAAGAAGTAGCTCCAAGTAATTTATTTGCCTTTTATGGCAAGTTCACATTAACAAGTAATTCCATCAAAGTCCTAAGAAAGTACCCATTATTCATTGTGACAATTGGTGAACATTCCCCAAAATGTGGTATCAAATGAAAACTACATTGTTCCACAATCTTTCCTTATAAACGCAATGGATATATTCACTCCTTGAAATACAAGGGTAAATATTATAATTTATCTATCAATGAAGGTTGTTTGTTTCTTTGTCACATTGAGATGTCTTAAACCACACGATGATTGCATTGTACCATTGGAATAGTTCTTGATGCATGTATTCCTAGAAAGCTCTTAAGAAATGAGATTTTATGGAGGTGATTTTGTAGTTTTTAGACTAAAGGTGCATGAGTTATTGAATTTTGAATTATAATTATTGTCAGTGAAATTTAACTATATCACAAAAAATGGGCTTACAAGGAAAAATTAATTGGTAATGAAAGCACACTCTAACTAATGGCACAAGCCACAATAATATGTAAATATATGCAAAATATTTATTTGAAGAGGTTGATTGATGATTGTCCAAAAATATGATCTTACTAAAATAACACCTTCTAATGCACCACAAAGGAGGGATCGCAAGCAGTTAGGAAACATTTTTTATTGGGTTCCAATTCTTTAGCTAATCATGGTAGTTAATTTGGTTGTTTTTTCAACTATTAGTAAATAGGGAGTAAGAAAACCTCTATTTATGTATAAACCATCTACTTACCTAATAGTCATCTATTTCCAAATACTTGTTATTAAAAAATACAATTTAAACAAAGATTAAGCAAGTAATTCAAATGTAATCAAATGAATTTTGAAGAAAAAAAATTTCAAAACAAAATCAAATAATTTCATCCTTAATTTGGAGTTGACAAGAATTAAAATTGAAAGCTTGGAGGCCTCTTAATATATTACCTTGTAAAAAGGTGCATTAGGGCCTTCCTACAAGCACACAATAATGTAATAATTTTTGCAAAGGTTAATAATGAAGCTTAGGTGCCCCCTATGCTTTTAAAACCATATAAAAAAGTCATAAACAATTCATAGGTGTCCCTAAAAACTTTTAGGATTGTATGGGTAGTCACATAAATAGATTTTATGTTTCTTGAAAATTATAAAAAACTTTCAACATATTTTTTCTTTAAATATTACATATATGCCTTATGAGATTTAAAAATAGGTTTTTTTAAAAAATAGTTTAAAAAAATGTCCCTTACACCTATCTACCTATGTAAAAAGACTATTTCTTACATAATGGGTTATTTAAATGAAATTATATTAAAGTTATCCATAATGTTTGAGTTCAACCTCACACAAGCCTTGTGTTTTAATAATACATGAACCAACATGCGACACATGACACAAAAGTTTTACAAAACAATTCAATGAGGCAAGACTTTTGTTTTTGCATCCAAATTTAGGGTCATGAATTTGGTGTTGAGTTATGGTGCCTCTTATGAATGAACTTTCTTTTTTTTTCATTTTTGTGTTTTAACAACGAGTGTTGTGAGAAAATTAGCTTTTGGGTAGTGACAACAAAAAAGAACTTTACCATATCTTTGTTTTTTGGCAATGAACATTGTGCTAAGGTTATGGGCCATGACAAGGAATGTGAAAGGAATTCCTTAGTGTTGTCTAAAGAAAACCAAGTTGTGCGTTTTCATTTTCATAAAAAAAACTTTGTGCAAAGAGGTTGTGGTGTGTGTGGTGTGATTTTATTTTCTAGTTTGAGTTTCCATATTTGTGTTAATTTATTTTTTAAAGGTCTTCATGTTTTCATTTTCAAAAAACAACATTGTGGAGATGTCAAGGTGTGTTAATGTGTCTTTCATTGTTTTTTGTGTTTGTGTTTAATTTGGTCCCCTATGCGTATGTATATCCTTGATTGTTTTTTGTGTTAATGGTCCAATTCATAAGGGATTGAGTTGAGAGAATGTCATGGGATTCAAACACAGTCTCACAAATGTGAAATAATATATCCCAACATTCCCAAGTGATATCCCTTGCAAGTCGCATGATGTTTTGAACCTTTGAAACAAAAGTGCAAATAATAATTGACGTCCAAATTGAGCTTTGTGCAAATCATTGAAAAGTTCTTGAAATGTAGTTATCAAAAACGAACTTACATTTTCCATTTGGAAATTTGAAATTCAAGTTAAATGGCCAAAAGAGTGGTTGGGAATCAAATTTGGTTGGAAATCCCAACCATTCTTTTGGCCATTTAACTTGAACCTAAGAACCTAAAGAAATGTGATGGGAGATGACAACACTTGAACCTAAAAATTTGATAAACACTGAACGTTTTTATGTATTCACAAACATTTTTACATGTGTGTCAATCAAGGAAAATCTCTTTATTGGCTATATTATAAAATTTTCCACTTATAATATCATGATTTGTGTGCACATTTGGTGGGCTATTATCCATCTTTGGTATTATTTTGAATAAAAATCCATTGTAGTTTCTTTCTTTAAGGATTTTTAGTTTAGAGGTGCACAATGTTAGGTCAAACCCAAACACCAAGTGGCCAAATTTTGACATCCTTTTAGGCTTGCAACATGAATTGGTGAATTTTTTGGTTTTAAAATATATTTTTGCTTATGTTTTGATTATTTTGTTACATAAAAGGAAGGATTGTCATTATGAGTGGAGAGGGCAAAGTCTCATTTGATGATTGGATGACCACATATCATGGAAATGAACATTGTTTGGAGCTCCATGATCAATGGCGAATGAAAAATGCAAAGAACACCTTAATGCACATGCCACAATGGGTATTTGCTAAAGTGTTGTTTCAAAGTGGAAGTAATAATGTCATTTTTAATGTCTTTTAGGATTATTTTATGTCTCAATTCAAATGTTTTTATTTTATTTTTATTAAAAGGGATTCATATATATATATATATATATAATTACATGCTTAATTTAATAAAATATGATCATGATCTTATTTGAAAATTGATGTTTTACATCAAATGGGTGACTTTTTAATGTGCATCATCACCATTGGTGTAATAGTCCATAAAAAAACTTGTAAATGGACTAATCATAGTCAAAAATTTGTAAATGTGTTTAAATTATTTGAGCATTGCCCAAATGGGCGAATGAATTAATGTGTTTAAATAATTTGTACAATTCTTAAAATTATTTACAATTAATATGAAAGAGGGTTTAAAGACAATTTCAAAGTTGGTATATGTATTCTCTTGGGAGGTGTAGGAGATTCATCTATTTTCAAATCGAGTCTTTTACACGACACCTTGAATTTGATGAATGTTTTCATGTTTTATCAATGTGATTGCATTTTGGGTTATAAGACATGGATTCTCATTTTGTTACATAAATTAGAGTTTGATTGTGTGTGTTGTTTGATTATAAGATTGTTACTATGTGTTTTTAGTTATAAACAACGACAGATGTATGCATGTTAATATGATAATGCATGAAAAGAACAACAACAACACGATTTATGCAAAATTTGAAAGAAACATTAACACATAAAATCATCATCATAATTATGAAAAAAAAAGACAAAATAATTGCACCCAAAAACACAATTTTGTTAGTGCCCAAAAAATGAAACAAAATTAAAAACAAAAAAAGTGCGATTATTAGTAAGAAAAATGAGATGGAAAATCCCAAGCTTTCTTAGTTATGAAAAAGCATCCAAGAATCAAGAATGTGAAAATGTGCGATTAAAAAAAAAATCAGCAAAATGATGAAAAAAAGAAAATAGGATCAATAACAAGATTGAAAAAATGGAGTTAATAAACGAGATTAGAAACATGATTAATAAACAAGATTAAAAAAATGGTGTTAATAAACGAGATTAAAAACATGATTAATAACAAGATTAAAAAAATGGGGTTAATAAACGAGATTAAAAACATGATTAATAACAAGATTATGATAATTATCAAGGAGAACGGGAAATTAGGGGGGTCCTCTGGATGGCACAATTTTAGAGGTCACTTCACAATGACCGATTAATTTGTAAAATGGAAAAAAAAAAATGAAAAAAAAGTTAAACTAAAAAAAGGGAGGGCGGGGGGGGGGGGGGAGAAAAAAAAAAAAGGAAATAGGATAATAAAAGAAAAAAAAAAAAGGGAATAAATAAAAAAAGGATAAAATTTAAAAAAAAAAAAA
>Ga0116231_10010026_pt1 | contig 15540 bp, 14 predicted proteins | sample S1TSphgellanicum_2_FD_89695 | JGI IMG/M metagenome (GOLD analysis project Ga0116231, IMG submission 89695) | Host-associated microbial communities from peat moss isolated from Minnesota, USA - S1T2_Fd - Sphagnum magellanicum MG | ecosystem: Host-associated > Plants > Peat moss > Unclassified...
CGAAGCTCGATGCGGTCGCTCGAGAAGTTCAGGAAGGCCCACGAACTCGGGAGTTTCTCCGGCAGCGTGCGGACGTTGGGTATCGTCTCGGGACTGAGCGGTGTCGGAAAGTCGGCCGCGTCGGCCGCAGCCCCGAAAACCGCCGAAAAGCCGAGAGCCAGGGTGGGCAGAACCCGGCAACGTTGTAGTCTCATGATCTAACGGTTCTCCTGGTGCTCGTCCGGCAACCGCGAACTTCTGTGCATCCCTCGATATTGTCTGCGATCGCGAAGATCGCATCGTCGCCCGAGTGTACGTGAAGCGGCCTGCGCTGAGAAGGCGGGGCGGTTTTCGGCCTCAATCAAGCCTCAATCAAGCCTCAATCAAGCCACAATCGACGCCATCCTTCGGCGCCGAGTTCGCGCAGCACGAGGATGTTGCGCCGGTAGATCAGATCGGTGTCGCCCCAGCCCGCGATCGCGGTCTCGACACTCGCCTCGCGCAGAATATGCAAGGTCGGATGCGGCGAACGATTGGTGTTGTTTTCGGCGTCCGACGGAACCGTGCCGGCGAACTGGTACTGCGGATGGAAGCTCGCGACCTGCAATTCACCTTCGAGGCCCAGCGCCGCGACCGTCGCGTCGACTTCCGCGAGAAAGTCGTTGTAGTCCGCAAAATCGCCGAAGACGAACGGATGAATCAACAAGGTGGTTTCGCAGACCGCGGAATCCGCCGCGTGCAAACCCCGCAGTTCCCCGACCAGGTCCTCGAGCAGCGCCGCGGGCGCCCTCGCCTCGCTGACGCGAAACCGCACTCGCCCGCCCGCGTACACACCGGTGGCGAACGGGCACAGGCGCAAACCGATGACGGCACGCTCGAGCCAGCGGCGAGTCTCGGCGATCGCGCCGAGTCCGGCTTCGCTGGGCGCGGCTTCGGCGGACGCGGCTTCGGGGAACTCGGTGACGGCAAATCCTCTATCGGCGCGGAGCGCGGTTCGAGTATTCTAGCGCCGTTGCACCCGCCCGCCGTGCCAGGTTCGAGATTCGGAACGAAATGCCGCAAAAAATCCCCGCCACCCTGATCGCCGGCGACGGCATCGGCCCGGAAATCGTCGACACTGCGCTCGCGGCCCTCGAGGCGCTGGGCAGTCCGTACGAGTGGGACCATCAAGTCGCGGGGCTGGGCGGCGTCAAAACGGCCGGCGATCCCCTGCCCGCGGCGACGCTCGCCAGCATCCGCCGCACGCGACTGGCGCTCAAAGGGCCGCTCGAGACGCCCTCCGGCGGCGGTTACCGCTCCTCCAACGTGCGTCTGCGCGAAGAATTCAAGTTGTACGCGAATTTACGGCCGGCCCGTACCATCGTCCCCGGGGGCCGCTTCGACAACATCGACCTGGTCGTGGTGCGGGAGAATCTCGAGGGCTTGTACATCGGCCACGAGCATTACATCCAGATCGACGACGACCCGCATGCGGTCGCGATGGCCACGGGCGTCAACACGCGTCAGGGCAGCCGGCGCCTCCTCGACTTCGCCTTTGCGCACGCCGTCGCGACGGGCCGCAAGAAAGTCGCGATCGTGCACAAGGCGAACATCATGAAGGCCTTGACCGGCATTTTCCTGGAGACCGGCCTCGAGTTGTACGAACGCAAGTACAAGAACGCATTTGCGCTCGAGACCGTCATCATCGATGCCTGTGCGATGAAACTGGTCCTGAACCCGTGGCAGTTCGACGTGCTCGTCACGACCAACCTGTTCGGTGACATCCTCTCGGACCTCGTGGCCGGCCTGGTGGGCGGTCTCGGCATGACGCCCGGCGGCAACATTGGCGCGGACGCCGCGATCTTCGAGGCGGTGCACGGCTCGGCGCCGGACATCGCCGGCAAGGGCGTCGCCAACCCCACGGCCTTGCTGCTGGCCGCGGCGATGATGCTCGAACATTCCGGCTTGCATCCGGAAGCGCTGCGTCTGCGCACCGCGATCGGCGCGACCTTGAATCTCGACCACGTGCGCACCGGAGACTTGGGCGGCAAGAGCAGCACGAGCGAATTCACCCGGGCCCTGGTGAGCCGTATCAAGAATGGCTGAGCGGCCGCGCGGGTCCGGCATGAAGTTCGGGCCGACGCTCGCGTTCGCCCTGCTGGTCGCGCTGCAATTGACCGCGGTTCATCCATCGGCTGCTGCCGTCGCGTCGATGAGCGCGGCGGCGCTTGCGACCGGCGGTCCACCACCGATCGATCTCGACGCCTTCGACGCCGCGAAGAAAACGCTCGCACTCCCCGACGGGATCACGCTCGGTTACGTCGAGATGGGCGATCCGTCCGGGACACCCGTGGTGCTGATCCACGGCTTCACCGACAGCGCGCGCGATTGGGTTCCGATGCTTCCCTTCGTGCCGAAACGGGACCGCCTGATCCTCGTGGACTTGCGCGGGCACGGCGTCTCGAGCAAGCCCGAATGCTGCTACTCGCGTCTGGACTTCGCGTATGACGTGAAGTTGTTGCTCGACGCCCTGCACGTCGAGAAGGCCGCGATCGTCGGTCATTCGCTCGGCAGCATCGTCGCGCAGACATTTGCCGAGTATTGGCCCGAGCGCACGACGCGGGTCGTACTGATCTCCTCGACCGGGGGAACCCCGCCCGGCGCTCCAAGGAAACCGCCCGCGTTCGATTACGCCGCGGCGATCCGCCAACTGCACGAACCGATCGACCCGGATTCACCGTTCATGGTCGCTTGGTGGGACTCCCCGACGCCGGTCGATCCGGACTTCATCCGGCGGGAACGCAGGGACTCCGCGCAGATCCCCCTGCGCGTCTGGCTCGCGGTGCTCGATCAAGGCCTGCCGGCGACGACCGCCTACGCCGACCTGCAGGCAACGCTGCCACGCCTCGTTGCGCCGACGCTGCTGATCTGGGGCAGCAAGGACCCGATCATGGAGGAACCCGTGCGACGAAGCCTGCGGCGTGGACTGCCGCAGGCCGAGGTCAGGGTCTTCAAGGGACTGGGCCACAACCCGTTTTGGGAGGATCCACAGGCGGTGGCCGGTGTCATTCAGCGCTTTCTCGACGCCGGCGCGGTCACGGGCAACGGTCAGGCTGGATCCGGCTCCTGAGCTACCGGACCGTGATCCGCGTCGGGATCGAGACCGATATCGGCCGATAGCGCGCGCCGCCGATCCGCCTCGACATCGAGCGAGCGACAGGCCCAGAGATAGACGAGCGCGGCGACCGGCAGGCCGACGAGCATGGCCACGTCGGCGCCGCCCAGGGCGACGGCGACGGGACCCTCACCGAAGCCGGTGCTGAAGAAAGGAATCATCGCCGCGAAGCCGACCGCATATGCCGTCAACCCGCGCCAGTTCCAGCGCCCATACATGCCCCGGGCGTTGAAGATCTCGCGCACCGAGTAGTGCCCCTTGCGCACGACGTAGAAGTCGACGAGGTTGATCGCGGTCCAGGGCGTGAACAAATACAGCAGCACGGCGAGGAAGTCGCCGAATTTCTCGATGAAATCGTGCGAGGACTGGAACGCGATGCTCGTGGCCGCGACGGCCGAGAGGAACAAGGTCAGCAGCCGTTTGAAGGTCGTCGGGCGGCTCGGACGCAGAGAATCTGCGACGCTCAGCAAGGTCAGCGACGCACCGTAAAAATTGAGCGAGGTGATCGTCACCAGACCCAGCAAGGAACACAGCAACAGGGGTCTGCCGAAACCGGGCAGCACGGAATCGGCTGCCGCCCGCAGCCCGGCCGCGATCTCGAGCGAGGGAAACAAGGCCTTGGCGAGCGTGCCCACGAGCATGGTCCACGCGCCCCCGACGAATGCCCCGAGGTAGGTCCACCAGAACGAGGGGCGCACGCCGACGTCACGCGGCAGATAGCGCGAATAATCGGAGACGTAGATCGACCAGGCGATCTGATACGACGCGGCCGCGAAGAACTGCGACAGAAAGGGCACGGCCTGGAAGGGACCTAATTCAGTCTGGTGCGCGGTCAGATGACCCCGAGCGGCGACGGCCGCGGAAAAGACGAGCAGCGCCGCGATCAAGACATACGCGACCCAGCGCTGTGCGAGGTGAATCAGATCGTAACCGACGACCGCGAGCGCGACCGAGATCACCGTGAAGGCGAGCATCGCCGGCTGCGCGGCGCCCAGATGCAGGGACACGGCGGTTTGCGCGGCGAGCAGCTGGTTGAACGCATTGAATCCGATGTAGGCGATCAGGGCGACGCACCACACGAGCAAGGCGCCGACGTAGCCGAACTGCGGACGCGATTGAATCATCTGCGGCAGGCCGAGCTGCGGGCCCTGCGTCGAATGGAACGCCATGAAGAACGTTCCGAAGGCACAGCCGAGGATCACCGCGATCGCCATCCACAACAATCCCCCGCCGAGCGCGAGTCCCACGGCGCCGGTCGCGACGGTCGCGAGGTGGGCGTCGCCCGAGAACCAGACCGGCCAGAGATGCCACACCTTGCCATGGCGTTCAGCGAGGGGAATGTAGTCGATCGAGCGCTTCTCGATCAATCGGTCGCCGAATGATTTTCCCATCCCAAAATACTATCATTGGCGTCGGGCGCTCGCGGCCCTCATTCCCTCGGATAAAGAGGAGATCGGCGTCTACTCGATTCGCGCTGCGAGACCGCGACCGGTGTAGCATCCAGAGCGAACTGAGGGGTATCGATGCGCAAGAAGACCCATTTGATCGTCGCGATGGCCTTGGGCGTCGCGGTTCTCGGATACGCCTTACCCTGCGAGGCGCAGACTCCCGAGCAGGAAAAGCTCTGGGAGTCGCAGCGGATCGCGGCGGCGGCCGCGGCGAAGGCGCGCGCCGAACAACTCGAGCGGGAACGGGCCGCCCGCAAGGCCGATCCCATGGCATGGGTCGCGACGCTCGATCCCATGACGAGCGGGGGCTGGGAATTTCGTTCGGTGGCCAACGATGGATCTTGGGCCGCCTACGGGACCGAACATCAGATGAAGCGGTCGGGCAAGACCGTCACGGTCTGGCTGCGCGAGGAATTCGCCGAAGCGCAGCACGACGCCAATGGTGACGCGTATCTCAGCGTCGTGCAAAAGACCGACTACGATTGCGCCAAGGACCAGGCGCGACCGATGCTCGTGATCTATTACTCCGAGAACAATCTGAAGGGCGGCACCGATACGGAGGAGGCCGACCCGAAGCAGGCGCCATGGACTCCGGTCATTCCCGGAACTCTCGCGGAATCGAACCTGCAGTGGGCCTGCGCCCTCGACAAGCATCACAGCGGTCACTGAACCGAGGCGGTCGTTCAGGCCGCGGCCGCACGGTTGCGGTAACGCTCCAAACAGAGCGATTCCGCCTCGCTGAAGGTCGACACGCTCGCGTCGACCCCGGCGGAATCGATATCGGCGTTGCGTTCCGGAATCGCCGCGAGCAAACCGGGAATCAGCACCGCGCAGATCCATGCCTGCGGCAGCCGCGCGCGCAGGGTCGCGATGATGTCCGCACCGTATTTGCGCTCCTCGCTGCGGAAAGCGCTGACGACGTAGACGATCGCGACGCTGTCGGGAGAGGCCGAAGCGGGCGGCGGCGACTGCAGATCGTCGGGCAGCACGTGACGCGCGTCGACGCGGTGGTTGCGCAGGATCCTCACGAGGATCTCGGTCGCCAACTCGTCACCGCCCGTCCCCAAGCCGACACAGAGCGTCACGGATCCGGGCGGCACGTCGATCGGACCCTGCCACCGGCCGCTGGCGCGTTCCCGTTGCTCGCGCAGGGCGCGCGCGAGATTGACGTTGTCGAGCACGCTGCTGCGCCGACGCCGCGACCGGCGCAGCGGTTCGTTGCTCAGGGTTGCGAACAGGCTCAGCATGGTGTCGCGCACGCGGATCTGCTGGTCCCGGTCGATCGTTCCGGCGATGAAATCCAGGCTGGCGAGATAGACGGCCGGCATCAGCACGACGTCGCAGTAAACGGCGACGGTATTGCGTTTCAAGAACGCGCGGGCGCTCGCGATGATCTCCGCGGAATCCCCCGATAGTGCTCGTTGATAGAGTTTTTGCGGCATCGTCAGAGCGGGCGTGTCGCCGAGCAACACGTCCAGCAAATTCAATGCCGCCGTATGGCGCCCGGCCACGAGCAGGCACAAGGTCACCGGCGTGGACAGGATCAGACCGATCGGCCCCCACATCCAGCTCCAGAAGATCGCCGCGATCACGACCGACAGCGGGGACAGCCCGGTCGCGTGACCGAACAGCTGGGGCTCGACCAGCTGACCGGCGATCAACTCCACGACCACGAACAGGGCGACGGTCTCGCTCACGAGCGACCAGCCGGGATCGACCGCGGCGGCGAACAGCGTCGCGCAAAGCGCCGCGATCCAGATGCCGATGTAGGGCACGAATCGCAACACGGTGGCGAGCGTTGCCCAGAGCAGCGCATGCGGCAGGCCGAGCAAGGCGAGGCCGATCCAGATCAGCGCACCGACGGCGACATTGACGGCGAATTGCGAAGTGAAGAATCGTGACAGGCGGGCGCCGGCATCGTTGATCAGGTTCGTCGTCGTGCGGATGTCCGCCCCGCCGGCGACGCGAATCAGACGATCTCGCAAGGCCTCGTGCTCGAGCAACACGAAGATCAGGACGACGAGCACCGTACCCGCGGTCTCGAGCGGCACCCAAACCGAGGCGAGCACGCGCTGCAGGAACTGCAAAGATCCGCTCGGTGCGTCAACCGGCGCCGCGGACAAACTTCCCGCGATCGCGACCGCCGGCAGCTGGACCGGGTCCGGTGTCGCGGCCGAGGCCGCGCGCCGCGAGACCCCGAAGACGGTCTCCGCGCGCCGGATCGTCAGCGAACGCAGCGTCTCCGCCTTGTGGCGGATCGTGAGCTCGTACTGCGGCAAATGGGCGCCCATGCGCACGAGCTGTGAGCCGATGACCGCCGCGATTGCGAGGACACCGATCGCGACGCACAGCACGGCGACCAGGACGGAAAAGGTCTGCCCGAGACCGATACGCCGCAGGCGCTGCACCAGTGGCAGCATCAGAAAGCTCAGCATGACCGCCAAGGTCACCGGCACCAGCACGTCGCGACCCAGGTAGAGAATGCCGAGAACCGCGGCCGTCGCGATCACGCGGACGGCGCCGCTCTGGGCGGGCAGCACGGGGCCGCGTTCCAAGCCTGGGGTATCCGGACCGTTCATGCCTTGGATCATAACAGTTGGGTGAACTCACTTTGATATGCAAAGTACTTGACGACCACCGATTCACCGCTAGACTCTGGCTCGCCCGACCAAGAGGAATCCGCATGCCCGTGGCCCAGTCCCCCTTGCCGACCGCGCTCACCGATCGCGCCGCGGCCGATCTCGCCTACATTCGCAAGACGATGGCGCATGCCGCCTCGTTCACGGCGCTCTCCGGCGCCGGCTTTTTCGTCGTTGGACTCGGCGCGCTCGTGACCGGCCTCGCCGCCCGGGCTTTTTTTCCGCCGGGCGTACGGCTCGCCCCGTGGTTCGTCGACGCAGCCGTCTCCGTGGTCGTCGGTCTCGCGTTCACGTCCCGCAAAGCGCGCGGCGCCGGACAGAGTCTGCTGTCCGGTCCATTTCGTCGCTTCCTGCTCGGCTTCGCTCCGGCCGTGGCGACCGGCGCGGTGCTGACGCTGATGTTCCTGCGGGCGGGCAATCTGCGCGACATGCCGGCGCTCTGGCTGCTCTGCTACGGCACGGGCCTGATCTCCGGCGGAGCGTTTTCGGTGCGCATCATTCCGGCGATGGGCGCGAGTTTCATGCTCGCGGGCGTTCTCGCCGCGGTCGCCTCCCCGGTCTATGGGGATTGGGTGATGATGCTCGGGTTCGGCGGTCTGCATCTGGTCTACGGCGCGGAGATCGCCCGGAGGCATGGTGGCTAGCGCGGCTTCGCGACGCTTGCGGGGCGCGCGTGCGGCCCCGGGTCCGGCCGCCGCCGCGGGTGTCGATCGCAACGCGGTCGCGACCGCGGCCGGAACCGACGAGCTGCTGCACCACCGGATCCGGCTCGGCATCGTCAGCGCGCTTGCAGGCACCTCGTCCCTGACCTTCGTGGAGTTGCGCGCCCTGCTCGCGACCACCGACGGCAATCTCAGCGTGCACGCCCGCAAACTCGAGGAGGCCCGCTACATCAGCTGCACGAAGTACTTCGCGGAGCGCAGGCCTCAAAGCGAATATCGCATCGAAACCCAGGGTCGGCGGGCACTCGAACGCTACCTCGATCACATGCAGGCGGTCATCGAGGCGGCGCGCACCGAACTCAGTCGGCGGTAGGAGCCGTTTCTCGATCTTCCGGCTGCGGTCGCAACTCCGTGTGATCGACCGCGGGCCTTCCGATGAGCAGCACGCCTCGGCGAGCGGCGCGTATTGCGGGCGCAACTGTCCAGCGAGTACCATTCGGCCCAGCTGGCATATCGGACCGCGGCTCCAGGGGCGACGAACGCGGCACTTCGCATCGAGGGATGAACATGACGACACCCGTGACCGTCGATTGGGGCGCGATCATCAAGGATCCGCGCTTTCAGAGTCTGCGCCGACGTAAAACGAGCTTTCTCTGGGGTTTGATGGCCGTTTCCGTCTTTTATTTCCTCCTGCTGCCGATCGGTGCCGCGTATTTCCAGGACCTGTTCAAGATCAAGGTCTGGGGCGTCGTGAACGTCGGCCTCCTCTTTGCGCTCAGCGAATTCGTCATCACTCTCGGCATCGCGATTCTATACTCGCGCAAAGCGAGCCGCGACTTCGACGTGATCGCCGCGCAGATCTCGGCCGACTTCGCCAAACACGGCGCCGCCGCGACCCGGGAGTCGGCGTCGTGACGTCTCAGACCAAGCGGTGGACGGCCGCCGGCTTATTCGCGGTGGCCGCGCTCGCCGCCAAAACGGCCTGCGCGCAAACCGGCGGGGACTCGGATTATCGCTGGCTGACGTTCACGGTGTTCGCCGTGATCATCTTGATCACGATGTACGTGACCTACCTCGCGGCCAAACGCGTCCGGTCCGCATCGGATTTTTATACCGCCGGCGGCGGAGTCTCCGGATTCCAAAATGGCTGGGCGATCGCCGGTGACTATCTGTCGGCCGCCTCCTTCCTCGGGATCGCCGGCCTGATCGCCCTCTACGGCTACGACGGCTTCATGTATTCGGTCGGCTTCCTGGTCGCCTACATCACCGTTTTACTGTTGATTGCCGAGCCCTGCCGCAACATCGGCCGATACACGCTCGCGGACATCCTCGCTTACCGCAACGACCCCAGGAAGACCCGCGTCGTCGGGGCGCTTTCGGTGATCACGGTCTCGACTTTTTACCTCACCGCGCAAATGGTCGGAGGCGGCGTGCTCGTGAAGACGCTGATCGGCATCAACTACGAGACCTCCGTCGTCTGCGTCGGCGTGCTGATGCTGTCGTACGTGCTCTTCGGCGGCATGGTCGCAACCACCTGGGTACAGATCATCAAGGCCGTGTTGCTCGTCTGTGCATCCCTCGTCATCGTCAGCCTGGTCTGGGTCCAGTACGGCTTTTCGTTCCCGGCCTTCCTGCAGGGCGTCGTGGACGATCCGCGCGTGCAGGCGCGGGTCGCGAGCCTGCTCGGCGATCCGGCGAAGAACATGAGCGCACTCGAACTCGGCCAGCGTTTTCTCGAACCCGGACTGTATTTCAAGGCACCGATCGATCAAATCAGCCTCGGTCTGGCGCTGATCTTCGGCACCGCGGGTCTGCCGCACATTCTGATGCGCTTCTTCACCGTTCGCACCGCTCTGCAGGCGCGTCGCTCGGTGGTCTGGGCGATGGCGATCATCGGAGGCTTTTATCTGCTGACCCTGTTTCTCGGTTTCGGTGCGGCGCATTCCGTCGGTCCGGCCAACATTGCCGCCGTGGATGCGGGCGGCAACATGGCGGCCCCCCTGCTAGCGCAATTCATCGGCGGTGGACCGAATTCGCTGTTCGGCAATTTCATGCTCGCCTTCGTTTCGGCCGTGGCGTTTGCGACCATCGTCGCCGTCGTGGCCGGTCTCGTGCTGGCGTCCGCGTCCGCAATCGCGCATGACCTGTACGTCGGTGTCGCCCGCGCCGGCAAGCCGGTTACGCCCGAGGGTCAGGTGCGGGCGGCGCGCATCGCGACCCTGGTCGTCGGGGCGATCTCGATCGGGATCGGGATCGGCGCCAAGGGCCAAAACGTCGCCGTACTCGTCGGCCTCGCTTTCGCCGTGGCCGCGAGCGCGAATTTCCCCTGCATCCTGCTGACGCTCTATTGGAAGCGCTGCAACACCGGAGGTATCGTCGCCGGGATGCTCGTGGGCACGATCGCCGCGGTCGGATTGACCCTGGTATCCCCGAACCTCACTTATCCGAAGGCCGTCAAGGCGGCGGCGCACAAGGTCCTCGATGGCGAGACCGCCAAACGATCCGCGTCCACCGAGGCGCTCGCGTCCCCGGATGCCGACGTCGTCACGAAGGCCAAGAAGGACCTCGCCGCCCTCGACAAAGCCGTTGCCAAGGCCCACGCCGACATCGACAAATGGGGCGACGCGACCACCTCGTTCATGGGACTCGAGGAGCCGCTGATTCAGATGAAGAATCCGGGTATTTTCTCGATTCCACTCGGTTTCCTTGCGGTATTGGTGGGTTCGCTGCTGTTTCGCGATCGGCGTGCCGAGGAACTCTGGAACGAGGTCTACGTGCGGCAGAACATCGGGCTGCTGGTCTCGAAGTCCACGGCACACTGAACGAGGCCTGTGCCGTAGGTCTCGGGACGGCGGCGCCCTTTCACCTATACTGCTTCGCGTGGCCGCGCCCGCGAGAGCAGTTGCATGAGCTTGGAGGAAGAACCGTCGAATCCGATGCTGGAGGTCCGCCTCGCGCTCGACTGTCTACGGGCGTGTGCGGCACTGGCCGACATCGACGCCGAGTCCCTGGAGCGTCTTGCCGCGGCGGCGGTCCAGTTCTCCCTGCCGGCCGGCAACACGCTGTTCGAATCCGGCACGCTCTCGGACGGGATCTATCTCGTGACCGCGGGCCGGATCGGCGTCAGACTTCCGGGAGCGACGGGCTGGGCCGCGCAGCTTCGCGGTGGCGAGCTGGTCGGCGAGCTCAGCTGGCTCATGAACGCGCCGCACAGCGCGCAGCTCGTCGCGGTTCGCGACAGCGAACTGCTGTGGCTCAGCAAATCCCTGCTGGACGACATCGCCGCGCGTTCCCCGCGCTTCGCGCTCGCCATCGCACGCCTGTGCGCGCAGCGCCTCTATCGCAGCACCCACGGGACTTCGACCGGTCCGCGCGCACGCGTCTTCGCGATCCTGCCCAACAGCCCGGGCGTCGATGCCGTGAGTTTCGCCTCGGCCCTCGTGACCGAACTCAGGCGCGCGGGGCGCGTCGAATTGGTCTGGGACGTTCGCGCCAGCTCGCACACGGTCGGCTGGTTCAACAACATCGAGGAGACCAACGATTACGTTGTCTATCTGGCCGATGCAGCGGCCTCGGGCTGGACGCGCCAATGCATACGACAGGCTGATCTGTTGCTGCTTGCGGCCAACGTGCGCGACACCCCACAGCCCTGGCCCGAGGCCATGCTGTCGATCGCCGCGAAAGCCTCGAGCCCGGTCGAACTCGTTCTCCTCCACGGCGATGCGTTCGCCTCGGGCCGGACGACCCGCTGGCTGGACGAGACGCCGGCGCGCGCCCACCACCACGTCGTCGATACCGCCGATCTGGCGAGGGTGACGCGACTGATCACGCATCGTGGCGTCGGACTGGTCCTCTCGGGCGGCGGCGCTCGCGGTTTCGCCCACGTCGGGGTCATCCAGGCGCTGCGCGAAGCGCGCGTGCCGATCGATTACGTGGGCGGCGCGAGCATCGGTTCGATCATGGCCGCCGGCGCGGGTCTGGGCTGGGACGACGCGCAGATGCGTCTGCGCTTTCGGCGCAGCTTCGTCGAAACGAATCCGGTCAACGACTACACTTTTCCGTTCGTCGCTCTGACCCGCGGCCGCAAGGTCGCCCGGCTGCTGCGTCGTGAGTTCGGCGACACGTTGATCGAAGACATCCGCCTGCCCTATTTTTGCGTCAGCGCGAATCTCAGCACGGGACTTGCAGTCGAGCACCGACGGGGCTCCCTGTTGGAGGCACTGCGCGCTTCGGTCGCGATCCCCGGCGTCATGCCCCCGGTGCTATCCGGGGACGCCGTGCTCGTCGACGGGGCGGCGATCAACAACCTGCCCATCGACATCATGAAGTCGCACGCGCCGGGGATCGTCATCGGCAGCGACGTGGGCGTCGACCGACCATTCACGGCCGATTACGATGCGGCGGAGCAGCCTCCGCTCTGGCGCATGCTGTCGCGCTCGGCGACCGGTAAACGCCCGATCAACATTTTTCAAATCCTCATGCGTGCCGGTACCGTCGGTGGCGAGGCCGCCGCGCTTGCGCAACGGGAACTCGCGGACCTGCTGCTGAGACCGCCGCTCGACGACATCGATCTGCTGAACTGGCAGGCCTTCGAGCGCGCCATACGCGTCGGCTACGAGCATACGGCCCGCATCCTCGATGCCCTGCCCGACCTGCCGCGCCATGCGCCTGCGGACCCTTTCCCCGTGCGCGCGCCCAGTTCCCTCGTCGCTGCCGTCCGACGCCGCGAATTCGGCGCCACCGTCGTGCTCCCTCGGCGCGAAGCCGAATAATCCTAGAGTTCCCCGGCCGGTCCGGTCGCAAGACCCGTGAACGTCGGGCCCCGCAGATCGTCTGACTGAAATCCGCGATTCACGTCGAGTCCGGTCAGTCGCCAATCATGCACCGGCAGCGGAAAGGGCCGTCGCAGGCGTTCATAGAAGCCCGTGGGCCACACGATGCCGTGCAATGAAACGTGATCGAAACTGTCGACTTCGGCGACCGCGCCCCGCGTCGATTCGAGGCCCTCGAGACTGAAGCGGATACGGCGCATCAAGCGCTGCTCCACGTCGATGAAGAGGTCGAGACGGTCGGTGCTCGAGAAGCCGAGGCCCGGCGTCAGTTGCACGCGCAGCACGTCGCACTCGTGGGTAACGCCCCCGGATACCAGGCGGACCCGCTCGCCCGCCGCCATCGGCAACGCATCGGGGTTGCCTGCGGTACGCGCGGCGAGCCACAAGGGGCCGAGCAGAAAAAGGGCATAGCCGTCGACGACGAGCGCCGCCGCGGCGCAGGCGTCGGTCTCGTGGCTCTCGACACCGTTGAACCACACCCGCACGCTGCCGCGTGCGTCCGATGCCGCCTCGCGCACGACGTGCTTGACGCCGTGCGGGCCGTGGTGGGTCTGTGCCGTGATGCCCTGCCGGAGCAACAGGCGCTCTTCGGAACGCCCGCGAAACCCCGCATCCACGAGGGCGGGTTGCAGCCGGTCGACGATCGGCCGCCACGTGCCCGCGTAGGCGACCGAAAGGTCGTGCAAGTTCGCGAAGGCGCTCAGGCCGTGTGCTGTGGCGCTCGCCTGCAGCAGGCGAGCGGCATCGGGGCTGACCGCCGGCGTCCTCAGCGGCCGCAGCGGTGTCGTGCACGCCGCCAGGGCCGGAAGCGCGCAGGACATGTTCAACAAGCGGCGACGCAAGGAATTCGGTTCAGGCATGGATCTCGCGGCGGGTGCCGCACGTGCGCAAGCAGCGTGCCGAACACGTACTATAGGCAGGTGGGGATGCCAATGCGAGGAGTTTCGAGCATGCAGAGAGCAGGTGTCTGGGTTGCGGTCGCGTCCCTGGCCGTGAGTTGCGCTTCGGTGGCACTGGCGGACGAGGATTCGGCTGGTCTTTATGCGGGAGCGTCCCTCGGTGTCGCGGACGTTCGCAGCAACGGGTACGCGAACGTCGACTATTACGGCTTCGATCAAACCCACGCGGCATGGAAGGTTTTCGCCGGGATCCGCCCGTTGGCGCCTTTGGGTTTGGAAGCCGAATTCATCGATTTCGGAAATCCCAGCACGGGCGCGGCCTATAGCTACAGCCACGCCACGTCGGACGCGAAGGCGGGTGCCGTGTTCGCCGTCGGCTATCTCCCGATGCCGCTGCCCCTGCTCGACGTGTTTGCCAAGGTCGGCGTTGCCCGGCTCGATCAGAACACGACCATCGACTACCCGACGGCCTGCGTCGCCGGCCACGCCTGCGCGCAATACTTCGGCGTCTTGCGACAGGACGTGTGGACCACCGCCGTGGCCTACGGCGGCGGGTTGCAGGCGAAATTCGGCCCGCTGGCGGTGCGCGCCGAGTACGAGCGGATTAGCGGCAACAGCGGCGAACCGGATATCATCTCGGTGGGAGCGAGCTGGACCTTCTAACCCATGACTGCCGACATCGAGTATTTCAACCCGGCCGGGGTGCATGCCCCGACCGGACCCTACAGTCACGTCGTCCGTGTTCCGCCCGGCGCCGAGTTGGTATTCCTCTCGGGCCAGTTCGGCATCCGTGCGGACGGGACGGTCTCTGAAAGCCTTTACGAACAAGCGGATCAAACCTTCAAGAACATCCTGACCCTCCTGCACTCGCAGGGCATGAATGCGACGCAAATCATCAAGCTGACCACCTACATCGTCGCCGGCCATGACAGCCGCGAAGTTCGGCGTGCCCGCCTCAAGCACCTGGGCGCCCACGTGCCCGCCTCGACCGCCGTATTCGTCGCGCGACTGGTCTCGCCCGATTGGCTGGTCGTCGTCGACGCCATTGCCGCGAAAACCTGAAGCAGGGCGTGGCTGCGTTCCGTGTAAACTTCGCCGGCGGTCGGCGGGCACCGGGAACCTTTCTGCGCCCGGCGGTTCCTAGACCTGAACTAAAGGAAGAATGAATGCTCAAGCTCGTCCGATTGTGCCGCCTGACCGCGGTCCTTGCCGTCGTCGGGACCGCCGCCGCCTGTCATGGCAGCAGCTCCTCGAACACGGCGACCGACCAACAGGTTCCGTTCGGTATTTTCAGCGGCACCGACGCCTCCGGTAATGCGGTCACCGCGATCATCGATACCGCCTACTCGGCCGTGTTCATCAGTGCCGCGAAGAACAGCGCAGGACAACTCGTCTACACGCAATACACGGGCGTCCTGGTGCAGGCCTTGCAATCGTCGGTCGACGGGACCCTGCACGGCTATCCTCAGGCGTTGCAGACCTTTGCCGACGGCAACGACTTCGGCATCGGCACGCTGGGCGGCATCGTGACGACCAACACGAGTCTCAGCGGCACGTTCCAATTCACGACGGTACCGACCACGCCGCCGGGCCAGCCACCGGTCTCGACGCCCGCCACCACCACGTCGACGACATGGACGCTGAGTTTCGATTCGATTTACAACACCGCGGGCACGCTGAGCGCGATCGCCGGCAACTACGCCGACGCCACGCTCGACGATCCCTCCTCCGGCGCGACCGTTTCAATCACCTCGAGCGGCGCGGTGACCGCCCAAGCGCCGGCAACCGGCTGTGCGTTGACGGGTCAGATCAACGCGAGCACCGAGAGCAACGACATCTATACGGTTACGCTGTCGTACGCGAGTTGCACGAACGCATCGTCGGTCCTGAACTCGATCCAGTTCACCGGCTTCGCGATCCTCAACAC
>Ga0116231_10010027_pt1 | contig 15537 bp, 5 predicted proteins | sample S1TSphgellanicum_2_FD_89695 | JGI IMG/M metagenome (GOLD analysis project Ga0116231, IMG submission 89695) | Host-associated microbial communities from peat moss isolated from Minnesota, USA - S1T2_Fd - Sphagnum magellanicum MG | ecosystem: Host-associated > Plants > Peat moss > Unclassified...
TGCTCAAGAGCAAGAATTTCCATGATGTCATCACCAGGTGACCTGGGCTGCTCAAGAGCAAGAATTTCCATGATGTCATCACCAGGTGACCTGGGCTGCTCAAGAGCAAGAATTTCCATGATGGACTCAGCAGGTGACATACATGAAACTGCGGGAGCCAAACCCTCTGCTGCATTGAATGCATCACAAATGCTTCCCTTCATCAGTCTTCTTGGAGTACACGAAGGCATGTCTTCACCATCAGATTGAAGATCAAGTGCGGAATCTGCAGTCTCCCCTGGCCTAGATTGCAATGGTTCCACTGTTTGATAAACTCTGTAGTCATCCTCCAAATCCACAGGCACAATTGCAGTGATTTTGGTGCCAATTGGAGAACATTTCCCAAGGGGTGATTTCAGGCCAGTTGATTTTGATCCAAATTCAAGTACTGCCAATGCTCTCTGGCAATCATGTACAGAATTTCTGGCCATATTCATGGCGTCAGCAATTGGGCCATCAACAGAACCATACCGACCTCTGTTGCCTGACGACCTTGGCCGTTTTCCCCGGTCGCCTGGAGAGAAGAAGCACAGACACTTCAGGCAAAAAGCCCTGTTCCAGAATCCTAGAAAGCAGGCAATCTCTGGTGACATTTCAAGTCTTCAAGAAGCAAGGGAACAAAATTTTACAGGAACATCAAATATTTGACATCATGAAGCGTCATTCATCTTCAGAACAAATCTGCTAAACAAAAGCTTGCTAGAAAGAAAGCAATGACATGAGCGATGGTACTATACAGAACAACGTTGGCGAGCTGTAGGCGGCTGGTTACCAGGAGATTTCAAGCATGGATCATTTACATGCCACGCCAAATGTCGTCCACCTTCGACGATGAGGCCTTTCTTCCACTTCATCATTCACCTCTGACCTTCTCCAGTACCTCCTCCTGTCAACAAACGCAAGCACGGAACATGAAGCCATGCTTTGTCAAGTTGATAAGCTCGACCGCCACAGCCTAACATTCATGATAGCTGACTAAATCGTGCATTATCGTCTCAGGATCGCTCTTGTTCTCGATGATCGAATTTTCATCACCAGTATTTCTTCTTTCGACCATGCACGCGTCTTCTCCTTCGACAGTGAAGTAGAATAGATTCAGAGAAACAACAATTCTGACAAGAAAGATCTGGAGTTAGCTGCGGCCGGGAAGACTTCACGAGCTTAGCATTTGTTTAATTCTTGCACAACTCAACGAAATTCTGTTGAAGCAGTGATCGAGTCTCATGTGTTCTAAAGACTCTTGAAAAACAATTGTCGAGACAATGTGTCAAACCTAGGGCAAAAACCGCGTTGGATCGCAATTGCTCAAAGCTTTTTTCCTCAGCTCTTGCAACGTTATCGTTGCAAGCAACAAACCTAACAATGTTCCTAAAGCCATTGTCAGGAACTCCGTACGAATTCCGAATGTTCATGCAAAAGACTGGAAACAAATGTCACCAGCACAAAGATCTTGACCATAATAGATAATAGCCTTGCTGGAATTCGCGCAAACACACTAGGTACATCCCGGGAACACCTCTAGAATACGAAAGAGAAAATATCGCAGCAGAACACGCGCACGGGGAACAACAAATCCACAGAAAACGACTGGAATTCTACAAGAAACGTAACACCCCCGCAGCTAATTCCACGCACCTCAGATCCTCATGCACACAACTCCGTTTTCGAAATTGTAAAAGCAGCAATGCGTGAAATCACGAGACGGGTGATATTTCCTCCTCCTCCAGACGTCGCGAATTGCGAAAGATGAAGCAAATTGGCAGAAACATTCCAGAACCGGAAGCAAAACGACAACCAACGGAGCGAAGGCTTTGACGACGCAGCGGGTCGTGAGGGGCACCCAAACAAAGGGAAGAGGAACCAGCTGCATAATTAAGGTAGCCAGTTAACACCCTAGTTAACTAGCTTACAATATAACTAGGTTAACAAGTCACTAACTGGTGCCGAAATAAACTTACTATTCTTCCTTGAATTGCGAGTTCGTTAGTCACTACTAATGGATCTAAAAGTCTGCGTGAGACGTTTCCTACTTACTCCCTAGTTACTAACTGGTGTAGTGAAGGAGTAACCGTGAACTCAATTAGGTTCTTTTGTTAAGCGCGTGGGAGCAAATTATGTTAGTGAGAAAGTAGTGAGTCACGAAAACCGGACAAGCGTGAGCGCCGTCACTACTTACGCTTTTGAAGAAGGCGAACCTATCAAAAGGTACCTACCTGAAAACCTACACAGCTACCCCCACAAGATGCCCTAAAGGTACCTAGAAACAGCCCAGATTTGTTACGTGGCGAATTTCTATTGGTGAGTAAGAGCAAAATCGTAGCCCTGTTATCGTAGGTACCTACCTCATGTGAGGAAACAGGCCTTTATGGCCGTTGTCAGGTAATTATTTCCTAACGTGGTAGACTCTTAAATTTTTACCCCTCCCATAACATGATGGTAAGCTTTTCAAGTTACTTATACGGGAACAGTGAAAACTTTTCACTAGAAGGGCAATTCGGGGATTCCTTTGTTTTTTGTGTTTCTTTTTTCTTCAGCAATTAAAATTAGGTAGCCTAGTGGCACATATGTGGAAGACTCATTGCTAGTCTCTAGTAAAACAAGGGATGGGTCACACTTTGGCCTTGAGTTTTCATGATTCTTCTTTTGCCTTAAGATACCTTTTAAGCCAACTTGACAATAGCTAGAACATCTTCTTTTGGTCAATTTCGACCTCTATCTTCACAAATGTGTTAGTTTATTTTGGATTGATTTTGTTGGCTTTCATAGGGGAGATTGTTGGAGAAATGTTACATTGATGGCAATTAATATATCTCACTAACTGCTTTCTTTGGTTTCATCCATTTGTGCAGCGATTATTTAATTACTGATTAATAAGTGAGGGCCCTTATCAAATAGGTTGCTTTCTTAGGTCGGCCCATGGCAAACTTATGGATATGGGTTCCCATGTAATAATAATCAATAATCAAATCTGATGGAACGATAGTTATAATAGTTATTTCATTTAAAACCTCAGCATCTTTTCAACCTGAAGATGTACATAGCATGAGTACAACCAGGAATATAAGTTTTGAATTAGTGCAAATTAGGGCTCACTAGACATTAACCAGCCTCATTGCTTCCTAATTGCACATGTAGCAACCAACATAACTAGGCAAGAAACAACAAACCAACCCATGACCCCCAACAAAAATGGATGTAATGTTATTTGGGCTTCCCTTATTAGAAGTGCTACCTCCCTAATGCAAGTGCTACCTATGTTCTTTATAGTGCTACCTATATGCTTTCTATGTTATTTGGGCATACAAGTGCTACCTCCCTAAATGTATTAGCGCTATGTAGGTTTGAGCTGCCTCTAGTTGGCATAAGACACCTCCCCCTTTTAAGGAGGCATTATTAACCTATATAAGGTGCCCTACAAATACACTAGGAAATGTTCCTGAGTATTTTAGATCCATATTTGGTGATGACTTGGCAGAAGGGAATTACACCTTGGGCTCTACCTAATGAGGTGATAGCCAAGTCCCTTTTGGGAATCTCCCCAGGCCTTGGCGTTACCATCATAAAGCATAAGGTGAATGTGGTCATGAGCCTAAACATAAGTAGCAATGGTTGTGATGCCGTAGGACACAAAGGTACCTTACCTTTCTAAGCAAGTTCTAGTCCACTAGCAAATTGTATTTGGTTTTGCTATAAAATACATTACAATGCTCCTCCTTTGCTTGAACTTTTGATTACAGCTGGAATGGTATGATGTATGACTTCCATTTCCACATAAAATGATTGTTCCAAAAGTGCTGATGATAAGACTTCTCTAATCTGGACTAGTGAGCACTTTGTGCCCAATCACGATTGTCTTCAAAACTTGATAAGAGATTTCAAACGTAGACAAAACCTTCACACATTGTATATGTCCTTTTTTAGAAAGAAAGGACCAAAAGGAACAAGAGAGAATGATTCCCTCCATTCCTTTCTTTTTTGAAAAACAGAAGACAATTCATGAAGCGTTTGAAACAAGATAAAAGTTCACATGAGCATTTGAAATTCTTTCTTTCCTTCATTTCATAGTCATTGCCTTGTTGTTTTCAACCATTGTATTGCTCTTGGACATTGCATCATTGTTGTTGGACCCACTTTCTTACATGTGATTCGTTTTTGGGTTCATGTAATTGTAAGGACCTATGGCTTGTAAGCATCATAAAAGAGTGATATTGTGAGAGAAGAATGATATTGTGGGATTTGTGCATGATGATTTTGTTGTGCAATTTTTTTTTGTCAAAGTGCAAAAAATAAAAATGGAGTATTTTGTCATTATATTCTCATTTTTTAGAAAAAAATCAACAAATTTTGATTATATATACATATATACATAGAACATTTCATCACATTTGTATTTTCATTTTAATTTGGTAGCATTTATTAACTATTTTTAAAAATTATTTAGACATGATTCAGAAACTTGTTGCCATTTTTTGCTAAATTCATTTTGGTGTGCTAGCCAATGACACAACATCAAAAAAATTTAAAATATTTTGAAAAGTCTTATGTGATTTGAAAATAATCTAGATAGGGTTTTTGAAACTTTGTCTATTTCATTCATAGTAATGGGCCCCTGTACAATTGCCCAAGTGTGATCACCTCAAGTTTACAACTTTCCAAACAATCTAATTGTGGAAAACATATATTTGTATTTTTTATGAAAAGGCAAATATCATGGCCAATGCAAAATTCTCCATCCATTTCCTCACATGATGTGAAAGGGCAAACCAAAAGATCAATATTACAAATAGCATTGATTGATTAAAATGGTTCTAATTTTATTGGTCCATGTGTGAAGCATGTGAGCATAATTTTTTATTGGATCAAGTGTTATGGCTTGAAGAGACATTGATTGGTTGAAAAAATCAAAATTTTAATCTTTAATCAAATTTCAATGAAAAAATCATTCTAAATTCAATAACTTTTGCTCCATTAATTCAAAAATTACACAATGATTTAAATGCAAGGAAAGGCCTCAAGGTTTGGGAAGGTTAAGGTGTGGTTGCAAACAAAACAAACACAAATATATATATACTAAAACATCAACTTTAAAATATTAACAAAATTTGAACATGGAGTTATAAAAAAAACCGTATTGAGAAAATAGGGATAACAATTAACTAAATTTGATCATCATTGTTTAAGACAAATTTTACAAGAGATCAAATTTTTTTTTTTGTATGAATTTATTTGAGCCAATGAAATGAACCACTACCAAGTCATGTTGGAAATTTAATCAATTTAATTAATTAAGACCATCCTATTTACAATTTTTTTGAAAAATTCAATTATGTAGTTTTGGAAATTTTGGTGCAATGTCTCGGTTTTATTTTTTTTCAATTTTCTGATGTAGCCGAGGTGGCATCCATAAGCTAACTTAGCCAGATTTGTCTATGGAAATATGAAAGGGAAAAAATTAAACAGCCTTATTTATATTTTCTACCTACTTGAACCATGTATAGAAATATGGTGATTTTTTAAAAAATTGTAATTTCTTTGCAAAAAATTATTGGATTTTCAAGATAAATTTTCCAAAATTTGAAAACAATGCAAAATTTTGCACCAAAAACAAAAGGGCTGGCACTAAATTATAGAAAAGTTACAATCGTGAGATGCATAGAAGAGTCTTGCAACCTTTCATCAATGAATGCAATCAAAATTTGATGTTGCTAATTATATTTAAAAGATAATTAACTCTTACCACAATGCAATAGCCATTAGGTTCAGTTCTAATTTATGCCATAATTAATTAGGGTAGTAAAAAGAAAACACAAGTTAACCCCAAACTCATCCCCGCCATGCACATATGAAGGGTTTTGGGTGACATGCTTCCAGCTAGTGAAGCATGTGACCCAAACATCCTTGTTTTTAAGTTGCAAGCTGCATAGCTATGGGAATTTCACACAGTTGCAAATGGGTCTCTAGCTTGTTGCTGATTGTCAATCTCAGTCATCTTGTTAGGCTGAAAGAGCATATTGCACAATATCGGGCACTTTCAATAAGAAACCTTGAATGAGAGTGTTATAAAATTACTGCAACAACCATCACTGGAAGAGCATGCAAGGATTTGGTTCAAGGACAGAAAAAAGGAAAATTCTTGCCCAAAAGAACAAATAGATAGAGAGACTAATGCACAAATCAATGTAGAAGAGAAATAATGAAGCCAAAGCTGAGGCATAACAAAACACCTTATGAAATGGAATTGCCATATCCATTGACTGAAAAATTCTGAGATCTCAGCTCTACTTTCTTGGATCAACATCTAATATCATATCAAGGAGATTACAGAAATAACTCTACATAAACACTTTGAGGCTACTAATTGTTGTTGTAAGTTCCATACAAACCAACACAAACAAGAGAAGAAGTTTTTTGAGCGTCTATGTAACCAGTACAAAACTTGTCAAAGTAGCAAACAGAACTCAAAAAATTGATATCTGATCACAACTTTGGTCTCATCATTGTTTGAGGGTAGTAGTAGGCAGTATAGTTCACTATAATCTCACTTGAAAAATCTTTCAAAGAGAAAACCCTAAAACCTCTCAAATAATCCCTTCAATAAATCTCAAGACCTTTTCAATAGAAGTTAGTTTCCACCAAAACCTTAAAACCTTTGAAGTAATAATGCCTTCAATCTGGAGGTCTTTTCATTAGGAGTTTCTATTTGGCAAAAACATATGAGGGCAGTAGGTAGTAATCCTTCACAAAACCTTCTTGAACACGAATCTCTCTTTCAATTTCAAAAAAACCTATAACCTTTGAAAGAATTCCTCATATTTTGCACAACAAACACTTAGTTCAGAAAGCTTACAACTCTCAGATTGCCTTATAGCTGAGTGGTTGTGTCTAGTACAGTCTTGATGTATTATTGATTTTTTCCTCCCTGGATGTCCTTTGCACAAATGTAGTTTTTTTTTGTAGGATTTAAGGTTTTAGGGTTTAGAGTGATACAATTTGATAATGTGGTATTCGGAAGATTGAGAATTTCATGGTTTAGGATTCATGGTTCAGGGGTTTAGGGTCTAGGGTTTAGGCGATCAATTTCAGGGTTTAGGATTCCCGGTTTAGGGGTTAGGGGTCTAGGGTTTAGGGGAGCAAGTTCCGGGTTTAGGATTCCCAGTTTAGGGGTTTAGGATTCACAGTTTAGGGTTTTAGGGTCTAGGGTATAGGGTAACAATTTAAGGGTTTAGGCGAGCAATTTCAGGGTTTAGGGTTTAGGCGAGCAATTCTAGGATTTAGGGTTGAAGACTTTCGAAGATTTCGCACCAGACTTCTGTGAAAACCTCGACGATGAGGGCGTGGTACTCCACTGCGTTGAGCGACAGATAGCACTGCAGCAGCTCCTCCAAGTCGCGTGATTGTTGAATGTCCTTCTCCACGATCATCTCGATCATGGATTCCTTGAAGTCGTTGTAAGGATTGTACGAGCTTTTCACCAGTGCCACACTCTCCTTCACCACCCCGTTCAACTCTTCCGGCATCGTCACCAACTCCTCCTCCTCCTCCTCCTCCTCCTCGCCCTTGCAGCGGCTCTGCAAGTAATTCGACCGCCTGTTGTGCACTAACAGTTGCTGCTCTTGTTGTTGTTTAGGATCTAAGTTGTTTTGTTCTTGAAGAAGCCTCGGTAATGCATTTGATGAGTTAGGGTTTGTAGTTTTAAATTCTGCTGCTGCTGCTGCTGCTGCTGCTGTCGTCTCCAGCTGCTTGTGAGACACCCATGTCTCCGATTTCGACATTGCTTCTGACTTCATTTGTACTGGATCCGCTGCTAAAGAAGCTGTTTTCAAGTAAGAATGATCAGCGGATTGTGATTTGGATCTCGTAAGCTCGCGATGGCAGAGTTTGTTACTCTTCCGTCGGGAAGCCGACTTCTTTCTTCTAGCTGTTTCCAGCTGAGAGTCGATTTCATACAAGCGTTTCGCTCTCGACCTTGCCGGATGCTTCCTTGCAGTGGCAGCCGAACTGGATACAGGAGTCGCCTCGTGATCGGCCGCAGACAAAGCTGCTGCAGAAGAGTTCAGCTGCATAATATGAGAAGTTCCTCTAGTACGAAGGTCGCACGATGACCCGACGCTTTTGCCCTGGCGCTTGTGAACCGGAACAACCCAAGTCTTCTTCGCTAATGCCTCTTGCTTGCAGACTGCAGCTCGCGAGGTCATGTTGAATCTGTTGAAGTCTCGACTAGAGATTGTTGAGCTCTTGAAGCTTCCCGGAGAATCGAATCTCTCGATCCGGTTACCAGGTACTTCTGGACGTTCTGAGTCGCTCAGGCGCTCTTCCGTGACGTCGCTATCCAAGCATGATTCCAGCTGAATTGCCTCAGCTGCCTCTTCGAGGAATCTTGGTGATTTCTCTCTTGAAAGTCTGCAGGATGCCGCTCGGAAAAGCTTTGCTGCTTTCCGATTTTCAAATTTCGAAGCTGCGGAACTCATGTCGTCGGAGCTGAGTGCGTCGCTTGTAGCAGCATTCCAGTGCTCGAGTACTAGATCTTCTTCGAATTCTCCACTCGTCGACGTGATTCCACTGGAGTCCGAGGAGGTAGAACAGAAGCTTTTCTTGGGAAAACTGTTCTTCACGTCTCCGGCTAAGTTGTAAGAGGACGTGAAGATACTCTCGTCGGTTGGCAAAGAGCTGGAGAATGAACCGCAGCAGCTGGCAGCAGCTTCTTCAGCTGCCTGGTGCAGCAGTGCGAAGCTGCTGCTATCATCATCATCATCGTTGAACTTGTTCAACAATTTGCGTCTCGTGCATTCAATGGAGTCGTCGGGATCGAAAACTGTTTGTGGGTCGTCGTCGTCGGCATTATCCCAGCCGAGGGTCAGACAACTAGGGAGAGTGAGGAGCTTCGACTGGGTATGAGGAGGCTCCTGCATGACTAATATACCAGCTTGGAGATCATTATCTTCAGAATCCCATGACTGCTGCATCGCGCTAAGAGATCGGAGCTCCAGCTGCTTCCAGGACTGTGTATCGTCCAGCTGCAGCTTCAAGGCTGCTCGTTTCTTGAGAAAGAGTTGCTGCTTCACCAATGCGCCTCTACTGAGCTCCTCTGTCCACTCGTCTTGAATCTTCTTTTCTTGCGCCGGGCGCGGCTTCGACTCCTTCCTGTCCCCACGAGACGACGACTTGGCCGCCAGCTTGAGACCAGTAACACCCATGCTATTGAACTCCTTCAAAGCTCGGTCTAGCGCGAACGCCGAGACTTCGAGACTATCCATGTCCATACTGCCGTGGCGAGTTCGACCAACCCGCGGAGCCACAGTGGAAGAATTCCGCTGCACTCTAGACTGCGCTGTTTTCCTGAACGCACCCGTCGACAGTGCAGCAACCTCCCTGGGCGCCGTCGTGAAGTCTAAACCGTCTTCCGAATCTGGACCAGGCGATGATGAGAAGTTAGAGGCAACGGGTGCAGAAGACCTGATCATCAGCGGCGGCTTTGCACTGGACTGCAAACTACTCTCCACTGGTTGAGGATCAGCCTCGCGGCGGCCGAATGCAAGAGGATCCTGATCACGCTTACTGACAGCTTTTAGCAGAGTGGGTGTTTTCACGGAAGAAGCTGCTGTACTTCTTCGTGGGCTAGGAGTTCTCATTAAATTCTTCCCTGGAGAAGCATTGGGATATGGGATATCGAAGACTTTGTGATTCACGGGGCTCTTACAGCGGGGCTCCACGACACCATGCAGATTGTCCGTCGAGCCATGCCATGAGACGGGGCTAGAGAAGACTCGGATTGGCGACTGCTTCGACTGGCGCGAAGTCCTCAATGCAGTGCAAACGAAGCTCATGGGATCACCCCCTGCAAAATGATCTGTGGTAGCCGGGCAGCTCTCGCGCCCAGCTGAGCCTTGTACTTGATCAATTGCCTCTGCAGCTGGAGGTTGCTGCTGCTTCTGACTCTTCCTCCTCATGTCCCGCAGCTTCAAAACCCATGTGTTCGGCAGGACCTGCATAATTTCCTTGAAAAAGCTTGCAGATTTAGACATCGAACACGAAGCACAAACTTTTCCAAGTGCAGCTGCAAGTACTGAATCAAAGATGAATATTGTCCAAAGTCCAAGAGATCAACTTAGAGCTTAAAATTTGAAGAAATCGTGACGGAATACACAGCCAAGAAAGAGGAAGATTTTCAGAGACTGGACTCTTTCACATACCGGCATGTTGTCCAAGACCACAACTACGAAGGAATGATCTCGTGGCCTCGCCGGAAGAAATCTGATCAAGAATCTAGTAGCAGCCTCGGGGGTCTTATACTGCAGTTCCAACAGTGCGAATTTCGTGTTTGTATTTCAACATGACCCCCATTTGAAGCATCTTCCGGCCCCGCGTCGCCATGCGAGGACATGCCACAAAGAAACAGTCGACGTGAGGATGGTCGACAGTAGTAGTAGTAGTATCCTTGTTCCGCGATTTTCCCATCGACATCATCAAATATAAACGCTGTTGATGGATCTCGATCACACCTTCGACCATGACAATAGCGACTATCTTAACTGCATTCCAGAATACACCTTAAAAGGCTTAACTACAGATCATGATCTCAGGCCACAACATCGGTAGTTATAAGTACTGGAAAACAAAAAGAAAACGCGATTCTAAGCAAAGACGTTGGAACTTGGGTTGATGCAACAACAGCATGTATCTTTATGAGCTGGGGAAACAAGAAAAAAGTGAGCTACAACAACAGGCGACAAATTCATGCTCTGCACGATCGATCCATCCATCCATCTGGAGCTTCTCAGCCTGCCATTTCACTTTCCAACAAAACTCTTTCAATTACTGTCCAGCAGCACTTTAACAAATCAATCTACTGTTTGAATCAGAAATAATCTAAGTACTGTGATCGCCCAAGTCACATGAACCTGCCGCAATTCTCAACTGCACAAAACAAACCCATAAGGTACATACATGGGGGTGAAAGGAGTTTTTAAGAGTCCATCATCCTACTCGCGGGAGTCGATCTAAGCGTGAAGAACATTAGTGCGATCATGACTATCATGAGAGATAATCATTGACGACATGATCACAGACTCTAGCGGCACCACTGCGCGCGCGCACACGATCGATCTAGAAACTCTTCAGCTTCAATCTGACACAATTCGCCAAACAAAATTGCAGTGCGAGGTCGAGACGTGCGCAGAGGTAGGACCAACACTGTTGTCCGTCGTGAAGACGAGGTCGTTAGATAGTAATCGTTAGATAGTGAGGAAAGAAAGCAGGCGCCGCATTAAAGAGGAAACGGAAAAGAAATCGAGTTATGAAAAAGAGAAATCCTAGGTTGGGACACAAGTCGGATGGGATGATCTCGGCCGTCGGAGGAGCCGCACTGTAAGTAGGTGCCTAGTTATTTAGTAAGTTACTAATGAGGTTGTCCAGCGCCGAGCAGAAGAGTGGGGCTGGCGTGCGGGCGGCGTTCCCCTGGCGCCACGTTCCCCCGCAAATGACGCCGCTCCGTCGTTGGCTCGGCGCTCTTCGCCTGTTCCCACGCTTATATGATCACTACAGGATCGTGAAGAACAGGGCCAAACGTAACCTAGGTACCTACTAGCTACTTAGTATGCAGCTACCTATTATGCAAAAGAAGTGAGATTTTCTGAAGCCGTCTGCGATTTTATTTTTGGCTGGTACTTTTATTGAAAGAAAAAAGGAGTAATTAGTGTACCGCCAAGGGGCATGACTTTTTTAATTAAAAAATTAGGGGGTTTTTCTTTCAATTTTGTCAGACCAGAAATTTGGAAAAGTTTTTCCAAAAATTATCAAAATTTCTCACATTTACTCTAAAAACAGATTTCCAAAAATTTCCTCCTTTTTCTTTTCGGGTTGAAAAGAAAAAAATTGTTGGGGGAAAAACGTTGTTCACAAATCATTAATGTGAATGCTTTTAGTTTGCGCAAATTTTCCCCATTTTGTGGAACAAAATTTAATAATGTTTTGTCACAAATTCGCTTCTGTTGTCCACAACAGGATATCCACAATAATTTGTGAAATATGTCAATTTATAGGAGGTGGAGTCGGGACCATGCTTAATGATTTTCATTACAATGTAGCAAATAACAATAACCCCTTAGAAATTGTAAAACCTCGTGGTACATAATGACCTTGGTGGCAAATCTACAAATAATAAAAACTCAATTTAGTATTCATTCAGTCATTTAACAAATGTAAAAAAAATGAAAAAATAAAGTTTAAATTTTAGAATTGATCAAATGTTTAATATTTCTTTCTTTTCATACAACTATTTTAGTTTCTTTAAACAAATACCAAAGTCCACACATGCCTTATTTCATTATTGCTTCATTTTACCATTTTTTGAATCAAATAATATATTTTCTACAAATTTGATTTAGCAAATTCTATGAACACATATTTCAAACCTTTATAGACTTTGTTATTTGTTGTGGCATTACTAACAAACTTGGACAAAACAAGTCCCTTGAATTTTTTCCTCCTTGAACCCATTGTTTCATAATTCACAATGGATTTTAGTGCAATAATCATGACATTTAAATTGGAACCTTCAATTTTCAGATATGTAATGATCTTTTGTCTCAAGCTATATTAATCAAGAAAGTTAGTTATATTTTTTGCAAAAACTTGCCAAGTAATTTCAATATCTTCAAAAAGTCCAATAAAAAGATATGTTTTGTTATGACCTTAACTTTGAAGTCACATCCAATGTTAGGGCATGCCATTAAAAGTAGAATTTTTTTCTAAACTAGCTAATCCTATGGGCATCCTAGCAATAGGTAGTTACTAATGATGGACATACTTACTATCTCCAAGTTTATTTAGAAAGTGAAATCATTAGATTGGTTAGCTCATAGGAATGCATATTTGGTATTTGTTTATTAATCAACTAGAAGTATTGGGATATGGACTTACTTTGAAAGGTGAAAAGTGTAGCTTGTGTAGTTTGTGAAAGAAGGGAATTAAAAAAAAGGACACACAAGGCATAATGGAAACAAGCCAATAACCAACTAGGGCAAGAAGTAGGCCTAAAATATTGGGGAAATGAAAGGGAATAACTTTTAGGACTCGCAAGATGAATTCCCATTTTGGAAGTTGGGAATAGTAAAATGTTTTGAATATTTGGGACAAATTAAAATGTAAAGGGGAAAATTTTTTATAATTAAAAAAATTATTTTTATCATTGGAAAGCTTTCAAAATGAAAACATCAAAAGTGGACTCACATTTTCCATTTGGACCTAAAAACTATGAATCATGACCCCCCAAAAAATCAAGAATTGAATTGCCACTTTGACTTTTGACTACTAAAACCTAGGTATCAAAGGCCAAATGAACTCCAATGGAAGTGGACAACATGGCTTTAAATATTGAAGGCCACAAATTTGTAGATGATAGCTTTTCAATTGGAGCTCATGTTAAAAAGTTATGAACTCACAAAGTTGCAAGATTCACAACTTGAGAATATTAAAACTTTGAGTTAGGAATCTCAAAATTTTTTAAATCATTTCAATATAGTCCTGATAACAAGGTCCAATCACAAAGTATATTATAAAAAAAATGGTGGTGACCTTTTTCCAAGTTTGAGTTGTGTGAACGTAAACAAGTTTATGCCCCAAAATTGATTCCATTTCCACTAACTACCTCACTATCTAGGTTGTGTATGTGATTGGTCTACGAGATGCTCATGAACTTGTCACGTTGTATTAACCTTCATAATGAAGTTTTCACATGTCTCTTTCTTTAGTGCATGGAATTAAAGAACATGCCCCAAGTTTTTTTTTTTTTACTTTTATTTATGTTACCATCTTTTAAAGATTCATCCCCCAAGCTTGGGGAAGAACTTAGAGATGTGTCATTAGCACATTTTTATATGTGGACATATTTCAAACACTATATTAAACTTGAGCTATGTGTTGCTACACACTACCAATGATGTTCACCTTTTTTTTCTTCATGTTCCCACTTGGTTTTCAATATCTCATTATTATGTATATCAATTTTAAATTTTATTTAAATTTTATTAAATGTTATATCCATGGTGGGTAAGGTAAAAGAGGGAGATAGTTATTAATAAAGGAATGAGATAGTTAAGCTTGAAAATAAAATAAGAATTTTTTTTTATATCCATACCGATGGGTAGAGGAAAGGAATAAGGTAATTATTAAAAAAAAGGTAGTTCAGTTAGGAAATCATGAAGTAGTTATGAGGGGTCTTTAGAATTGTCCCTGGAATTGTCCAAGGACAACCAAACGATAGATTCTACGAGCCTATGAAAGATTATGCAAAATTATCTATATACCAACTCCTCAAAATTTTGTCATTGGAAGTATAATTTTTTGTTTACATCCAATTTTAATATTTATTTTTTCTTAATAAACCTAGAATCAAATAAGAAATCAAGATTATTTTTTCAAAGGTGGATCACTTGCATAATGAATTGGGATATGCAAAAATAATTGTTTCAATAATTCATTAAATGCTACATGCAAGGTTAGCAAATTTTGTGACTAGTTCAATTTTCATTACAATCTTAAAATATGAAGATTTGGAATTAAACAATAGCAATTGCCCATTCCACTAATAATTTGAAATATTAATACTAACCAATGCACATTTAATTTTCAACTAGTTTCACATACACAAATGAAACAATATAAACAAAACAAGAAACTTAACTCATCAACAATTCTTATGATGTTGCAATAATGTAGAATGTTTAATATGACCTCACATGATCATAGTAAAGCATAAATTAATTATTTTTAACACATTGTATATGATGAGCCTAGAAGATTTGCTATGGTGCTTGTAATTTTGCACATCATGTTGATATAGTTGATGATTCATTGTGACCCAATAACATTATTTCACAAACCTTGCAAATAGTTCACAAAAATATATGAGCTTGGTAATCTATTATTTAATGAATTAAATAATAAATCATATCTAAGTTATGAATGAAAAATAAAAATGAAAAGGAGGCACATGAATCATTTAGTACAATTATCATCTTAAAACATGGTCAACCAAACTTGTTTCTGAAAAAAAATAATCAATAATTAGGCAAGGCTTCTTGATAATACGTAGAGGATGCACCATTTAACTAGCTAGGAGGCACTCCAATATCAAGTTGTGGTAGAATTTTAAGGGGACTAAGCACATGAAATTATTTTTTAAATAAAGAAAATCTATTGTGATCACACAATTTCAATGAAAAGATGTCTTCATACCAATGCCATTCTAGTATGAAAATTGAAGTAATATCACATACATACACATACATATGTGACTTACACCAATATCAATATCAAGTTTATACCAATGCTAGTCGATTATTTTTTTTTTTAATACTTGTTGGGTAGGTCTTTTCTTTTGAAATTTTTTTTGGGATCATATAATTTATCGATATCCAAAAAAAAAAAAAGAAAAAAAAAAAAATATAATAAATTTTTCATCATATCAAAAAATAAAACCAAAAATTTCTTAAAGAACAA
>Ga0116231_10010028_pt1 | contig 15534 bp, 7 predicted proteins | sample S1TSphgellanicum_2_FD_89695 | JGI IMG/M metagenome (GOLD analysis project Ga0116231, IMG submission 89695) | Host-associated microbial communities from peat moss isolated from Minnesota, USA - S1T2_Fd - Sphagnum magellanicum MG | ecosystem: Host-associated > Plants > Peat moss > Unclassified...
TTTTTTTTTTTTTTTTTTATATCTCTATTTTTTTTTTTTATATTTTTTTATTTTTTTTTTTTTTTTTTTAAAATATATTTTCCCCCATATATATATATATATATATATATATATATATATATATATATATATATATACACACATTTTAGTGTTGTATTTTTTTAATATATTTTTAAAATTCCAATTTCCTTTTTTTTGGCCCATTACCTATGGTTATGCATCTTGTTTACACTTCCTCTTTTTTTTCATTATTGATGATTATTGTGGTTTTGTGGTTATTGTGTAAGGATTATTCTACAATATTTTTTAAAAAATTGCATAATACATTGTAGTACATCTACAGTGCACATCACAATTAACCTTTAACCCTAAACCCTAAACCCACATCATTCGTTTATTTTGAAATAATTTTTATTTATAAACATTTACATCGCATTTTTAATTTGTACATAACATCAAAAATATATTTGATAATTTTTGTACGACATTTGTTTGCTTGAACTTTCTCCATTATTGGCCTTATAAAACACTTGCATGAAACATGGAAGGGTCAAGTGTAAATGAAAATCAAATAATGCAACATGAAAAAACAATAATATTCAAAAGTGAAATTGAAGAAATGGAAGGAATTGAAATGGAAGGGTGAGGTGTAGTTCACCTTCTAGTTTGATAAAATTGATCAAGTTTAATGTTGTCCTAGAAAAAGAATTAAAGGGGTACAAGGGGGAATTTGATCACAATTAATTTTTAAACTTGTAATTTTATCTTAATGGATTATTGGATTTTCTAAATATATTATATTATCTAGAAAGCTTAAATATTGGATGGATATTAGGTTGCATGATATTTTTAATATTGATATTAAAATATCAATGTTTAGATAAATATTATATTTTTTATATATTTAAATATCTTTACATGATATATTAAATGAAAAAAAAATAAAACCAACAAATATTGATAAACCAAATAACCAAAACCAATGGATGTTTTTTTTTAAAAATATCCACCCGACATTGGTACATTCCACTCAATTTTCAGTATAATACTAAAAAGCCAGTATAGTGGTTTAAACCATAGGTATAATGGACTAGGGTGTGGTTTAAATCATGTGGCAACATGACCATTCACAAGACACCCAACACCTTGTTTGTTAACTACTCAATGTTTTTTAATAAATTATTAAAATAAAATTCTAAACCACATCCACTTGGTATAATGGTTTAAACCACAAATGTAGTGGTTTACTCCACCCATTATGTTCAATGGTTTGTGTTATAATGGTTAGTGCATTATGTTTAGTGGTGTGATTTAGTGGTCCACTATGTTTCTAGTGGTTTAATGGTATGGTGTATGGGTGATTTCCATTGTGTAGTTCACTAGTGTACATTGTCTTCAAGTGGTGTGCATGTGGTCTTATGTGTATATGGTTCTTGGCATGTTCCATTTTGGTGGGTTTACAATTATCCCAATTTGGGTCAAGATTGAATGTTCATATTTTAACAACCATCAATACAAAACCACATTTATATTGTGCAAACTCACCTTGGTGGATTGATTGTCACCACCTCCCTTAAGCTATATATATATGGTAACAAAATAATATATCAATTGAAGTTGAATACATTGTGACCTTTAGTGCCTTCTTAGAAAGATTAAGGTGCTATTGCAGATGTTCAATCCAAAACACCTTTTAATAAACTAACATGTATATTTTAGTTGGGTTAGTTAAACAAAATCCACCAACATCTTGGTAACTTCTTTATTTGGGGTTGGTGGAACATCTTCCCCATTTTGACACCCTAGCTATGTCATCCATGAATACTAAAAATGGACACATGTCTAAGGATTCATTGCATCATACAAATACAATAGCCATTGGGAATTGGTTGTGATTATTATGCAAGGTGTTTTATTTATTCACAATTCACATTCACATCTAGTGGACCTAGAAGATTAATGAAGTGTATAAGTCTTAATCTCAACCTATGTCACTAGATTACCTTGAGCCAACATGTTGCATTTTCCTTATACATACACATCACCAAACTTGTAGGGAAACCTTCCAATTTCATTACCACAGTGTGCATACACATCAACTAATCTACTTCCAAAAAAAACATTTGAATTCTATCCACTTTCAATGGTTTGTTCATTTGTTTTTCATTATGTAAATTATATAACTAAATTAATGATGATATGATAATTAAATATGTGAATTAATTATTTTTATTTTTATTTTTTGAAATAAAGATTTGAATGATTTATTTTGTTCAAATAATTAATTATCAAAATATTTTTTTGATTTTCTGAAAAATAATTATCTGAAACATACATTTTTAATTAAATATATGATAATTAATAATTTGGATTGATTATTTGAATTAATCAACCAATGAGCTAGTTATCTAAATTAAATAGTCTAATTCGAATAATTAGTTAGTTTTTGAAGTAGGATAATTAATATCAGATAGTTAATTATTTAAATTAAATAAAAATATTTCAAATAATCAATCTAATTTTTTTAATTAGTTCAAATAATTAATTATTTGACTTGAGATAATTTAATACTAGATGATTAATTATGTAAATTCATATAATTAATCATTTATTATCTTCATTTTATATATATATATATAATTGGTGAAATAATTATATGAATCAAATTTATTTATAATTCATAATAATTAGTTGTCAGCTTAATTAATGAGTTCAAAATAATTAAGGTAATTACATGTTAATTAATTAGTAATAAGTAATAAAAATTTGAAAAATAATTCTTTCTAAATATTAAAAATATCGAAGTATAAATAGGCATATGCATATGTACACGAAATTAAATGTCGAATATAATATACACATTGCTTATAGTTTCACATCTAAATTAATTATATGTATCCAAATATATATATATATATACACACACACACACACACACACACACACACACACACACACACACACATATATATAATTAATGATTTGGTAATTATTGGTGAATTAGAAATTATTATAAATAATTGAACGAATTCATTATGAAGTATCGTCAACTTGGATAATTATTTAATTATTATTATGTATTAAATAACTAGTTTGATGATTAATGTAAAATTAATTATACGAATATGTATCCTTATTAAGTTTTAAATAGTTGCATTATAGCCATAACATAGTTGAATAATAATACTTTAATAGTAATGCAGTAGTGGCCTTACTAATTATATCAATGGGGATCAAAGTAAAAATTTAATAAATAGTATCCCATAATGGGTGATGGAAAATGTGTACATGTGGCATGATTTCATGTATGTACATTCTACATTAATTACAACATAATTATTGATTTAATGACCATTTACAATAGTTTTTAAAAGTAGTTGCCACATGTAATTACAATGCAATTCCTAAAAAAATCAAACATAATTAACTACATATATATGTATGATGTGTATAATTACCATATATAATATCCATTTTCAATTCATTTGCAACTTTAATACAACTAATTGATATTTTCTAACATGGCAATTTAGTAATTATTATCGTGTATTTTTAAGGGATAGTTGCATAATAGTTATAATACCTAAAAGATAGTTGCACAATAGTTGTATATGAGTTGTTTTTGAACTTTAGTTGCAAGGTAATGTGATTTCAATGGATGCAATTTCTCATAATGGAAGTTAATTACAACTTATTTAAAAATGAACTAGGAATTAATTACAAGTTACTTATGAGTGAACTATGAATTAACTAAAAGATAATTACAAGTTAACTACAAGTGAATTACAAAGTCATAGATGAAAATCCATGTGAATGGACTACATCATCATATGATCATGTCCAATATCAACATCCATGACAATAACAACTTAGTTACTAAAATGCCCATAAAATCAACTAGTTTAAGTGGAATTTTTTTACCCTTCACAAGGTCCTAAAACACTATAACATTCCACCTAGTTGGTCATTAACCTAGGTTTTTAATATACTAACCTACCTATCATACATACTTACTCGAGCTTATTTAGGTAAATACATATTTAAACTACTTAAGTAGGTTATATATTTTGTGCATAGCCTTGGTATTCCGAAGTATATTAGGTATGCATATACCTCTCTATGTACCAAGTGTTATTTAACTTTATTAGGTATGCATATTAACATGTTAAATATGAGCATAGGTAGGCAAAGGTATACTTAATGTACCATCCTATACACTACATATGAATATCATAGGTATCCATACCTAATACACCTTATAGTACATACCTAAGGCTCACAACATATGATAATGGTATGGGGACCTTCTAGGGATAGGGGTAAAAATTAAACATCTAACTTTCCCTTCAAAAGTTCTTTCGAACTTTGTGCCTCATTTTAGTAGCACCTCATAGAGTTGGTGTTTCATTGAAGTGTTTTTTCCATTCTTGTTTATGTTTTCTTGAATATTGTCCACAATCTTTTTGAAACCTTCCAATGTTATAGGTTTTTTTTAGTTAGAATATATAATGTATAAAAAGTTGCAAAGCATGGAAGATTAGACCAAGAATGGAAGCCCCTTGAATGTCAACTTGTCCATAACCTTTTTGCAAGTGACCAAAACAAAGGAACAAAAAGTTGCAAGGATCTTTTGGATGTAAACTTGCCCATAACCATTCGACAACTTTGATCAAAACAAAAATCTTGCATGCCTATATTTATTTGCAAATTTGTTATTTGAATTTCGTTTTGAATTCGATGTCTTGAAGTTGAAAATCAATTTGTTCCCATTATTGTACATATTAATCTACTTTGAATCTAGTTGCATTTGGTTGACAATTGCCAACTCTTGTGTGAATATGAAACCAATCGTTGACATTAATTTTCTCCCTTAAGCTTTTATGTAAATTTAAAGTCTAATTTTTCAACATGTACACATGTACACAACCCAACTTTGCTACATTGTTATGGGGGTGTTGAATGCATGTGTCGAGACATGTGCGCACGAAAATCTTAGGGCATGTATGATCATGGGAAAATCAATCTATAGTTGTAACTCAATTTGTAATTAAGGAACAACTAAATGTTTTGTCTTTGAATTTCATGTTATAAGTTATATAAAGAAAACATGTTTTCTTATGTTCTCACATCAAAACACATGTGCCATTTTGGAATGAATTCAAAAGAACTTAACCCTAAAGGCAAAATATTATAAAATTTAAAAAATATTTCAATGATTATTTTTTTGTTGATTTAATCTTGTGTTTTCCTACCTATTTACCTACCTAGGTAAATAAATAGGTCTTGATGCGCTCCCAAGTCCCTAGTTAGACCCAAGACGGGTTTAAGTTACTCACATAACGAAATTGTGAGGAACTTGGGGCACGCTTTCAACTCTCATCACTAGAAGGGGTAAAGGGCATGCTGAAGCTCTGGGATGGGATTAGGAAGAGTGACAAGCTATTCACTTACTCAAACCTGCATCAAACCAACCAACAAGTTGGTTAGTTCACTTTCTACAGCACCCTTGGTGTTAGGACAAGCCACGGGCAACATTCGATTCACTTGACTCATCACGGCCTGGACTCAGGGGAAGCCACCACCTTCCCCCATATAGTATACTTTGTGCCTCTTCATGGCACCCACATCCAAATGGCTTTTTGTCCCGGGATTCCCAAGGAGGAGTCCTGAAACTGTCCCAATTTGGACTCCTAGGATTTTGCACGATCATAACTCCTTGCTTAGACCTCTAATTGGGATGAGGTCTAAAGCAAACTTGTAACTCTCCTTGAAAGCTTTTCAACAGTGTGTTACATTCCACTTGCACGCACCAGGGTCGGGTCAATTCCTAACTTTTAGTGGTCGGGAGTCAAATTGGCAGTTTGACTTTCGGCCTTTCTTTTCATCATAACTTAAAATGTCAAAATGGCCCATGCGAGCCCATTTTCGACATCAACATTTCAATAGCTTTCCAATGATATAAAGAACATTCCAATGTGAGGTGTTTTGAACCCCACACTCGAACTTTGAAATTTCGAGAGTCTCGGAGGACTCCCAAGTTCCAACTTTGGGGGTGTGAGTTTCATCCTCACACTTTCTCAAAGTAGGGTTGCGACAGGTCCTAAGTAAGTACATAGGTATGTAGGTCTTAAAACCTACCAACTTACCTACCTATGGTTATGTACGACCTACTTAACTATTATATATATATATATATCCAAAATACAATTAATATGCTATGTGGTAAATTTTTATTAGGCCACATGTTAAATTTTTAATGGGTTAATGATGTTAGCATGACATCATGCATGTAGATATAATGGAGTTGCATAATAGTTGAAAATGATTTGTTTTGACTGTATTGCGATTGAATTGCAATGAGTTGCATTATATATATGATGAATTCTAATTATCCAACTTGTGCAGTTTGTCTATTAACATTCATGGCATATAAATATAATGAATTACAAGTGTCCAATGCAACTCAAAAATTGAATTGCAAGGCTAATTGTAAAACACCATTTTTGCATAGTGTCTCTGTTCATTCCATATTCATTATTAATTCATTTTTATTCAATTCAAAATTTAATTGATAACTAATTCATAATTCATCCATAATTCACTTTTGATTCGTTATTAATTAATTGATAGTTCATTTGCAATTAAAAGGTTCTCAAAATGGTTCTTTGGTCAATGAACATATGGAAACCTCCATGGAAGCTTCCATGAACTAAATCCCCAAAAACTTATAAATAGAGGTAGAATCCCCCGTTACATTCAATTTGTTCAACATTGGTTTGAAGCATGATCTTACATCAAAACCTTGTTTTTATCTTTGTGTTTATATATTTTTACTTTATCACAATAGAAATTTATTTGTACCTTGGTCTTACACATATAATGTTATTGATTTTAGCCTTTGTGTTCTTGTCTTGGTTTTTTTATTTCTTGTTTTGAATTTAGATTTAGATCTATCCTTTCATTGTTCGCCTTTGTAGTTTTTTTGTTTGTTACAATTATTAGTGATAGATTATTTAATGTCTTTTAATTTATTTTGAGGATGAAACCATTAGGTTAATATTTCATGGAAATGAGTGATTGGTACTTATTTGAATAAATGTGGACCTTATGTGATCTTGTGAAAGGGGGGATCAAGAGAAAAACCTGCATCATTCTAGTATGGATTTTTTCATAAAAATGTGGTATGAAAAAAAAATAATGCAAATGGTGTGCAAAGTGTGTGGAACTTGTGTGTATCATGTTATTTTTATTTTTATTTCTTTCTTTATGTTTTACTTTCCTTTTAGAATGTCAATAGTTTATTATAGTTTGATGTAGAATATTATAGTTTTCACGTTAATATATTATACATCTTTGTGTTACATTTAAGACTTGCTATTTGGACCATTATAGCTTGTTGGAAGTTAGTGGTTGTAGGATGGTAGGAAAAGTTTATAGGTCTTTTGTTGGACGGTAGTAGTTGAACCAAGGTAAGGCAATGAGCTTGGAAAGTACTAGTCAACTATACTAGTTGTTGCTTGAAATACAACTACTTGGGTTGGACCGTAGTTATGTTCCTACGTTTCCCCTTGGATAGTTAGAAATTCTAGCTTGTTTTCATCTTTATTTCACTATTTTGTTTTTGTGGTGGAACTTGCTTTCCACATGGTGATCTTTGAAGATTGCCATTTCTTTTGTAATTTTTGAAAGTTTTATTCAACAACCCTTCTCCAAGTTTCATTTCTTGGGCTACTAGGCATGTGGTTTTACATATGCATATTCTAGTAGTGTGATCTTATCAACGATGTCATCACTTTACAGATGAAATTGTATGTGGTTAGATAATGTTAAGAATATTGACTATTTGTATTAAACAAGATTTGTCTTGAAGCATTATGTGAAAATATTTTTTCCCACCTTTATTTTTACCTAATTTGCTAATATGCACATATTTTAATTACCATATGTATAAATTTTGTTTACATTCAAATTCAATATAATATTTTCATTTAAAATTTAAAATTTAGTAAACTTGGAATTAAAGAAAAATGAAGATTTCTCGTTCAAAGGTAGATCATTTGCATAACGAGTTAGGACATTTAGGAGTAGTTGCCTTAATCCCTTTTATCAATTCACTTCATTACATGCAAACAATTGAAAACAAATGAATCTTTTGCAATTGATTTTTTAGGTCAAAAAAATTTGTGGTTAATGCAATTTCCAATGCAATTTAGACATATTATGCAATTAAACAACATCAATTACCAATACAACTTGTAATTTGAAATATTAATTGGCCAATGCAAGTTCAATCTTCAACTCAAATTATTGACACACAAATGGAATGATAGAACTAACATGTGACAACATTGAAAGAATTTGGTTTGAAGTGGGCAATGTAAGGTTCTTCCCATGAAAATGTGCAAAGTTATAATATTTTACATGGAGTTTAATAGGAGATGGGTTCAATAACTAACGGAGGAAATAAGATGGAACCTTGAGGAGGTGTTAACCACTCTTCACATCGACCCATATAATGTGATCTTGCAAGAGCAAGTTTGTCACATTCATAGCTCTTTTAAAGACTTTTGAAAACATAATTATGAAATGATAACACATTATAGCTTATAAAAGGCGAAGGAAAAAAAATGACACCATGTTTAAAGATTTTTTGCTAGAGTTCATGAATCAATCATCACCAATTTGAAGAAGCCGAATGGGTAGTTTAAAAGGATGTGGGAGAATTCAAGAAAAAAAAAGTAATTTTATCATAACTTTTATTATTCACTAATAATAATGAAGGGAAATTGACATATAAGAGAACAAGTGTTCACATTCATGTCAATCAATTTTTTCTTGAGATGAATGCCAAACTAATTGCCCCAATCATGTTATGTGAATTAGAATTGGTAATTAAATGCATGGCCAAAGGCAAAACACCATGTCCCAATGGGGTAGCAATTGAGTATTTTGTCTAGTTTTGGGATTCCATGTGGTAAAAGTATTAACACGTGATCAATCAAGCCCTTCAAAAGCATGCCTTTGCCAAGGTTGGAGTTAAAAAAAAGGCCCATCACCTTGCTCAAAATCACATACAAGATTTACACCAAAGTTTTTAAATGTATATAATAACCAATTTTGATGGATGTTATCCACCTAAATCAAACTACTTTCCAATTGTTTAGGTACATTTTGAAAATATTTCTTTTGCAATAGATTTTAAACAAACAAAACTTGGTTTCGCTAAAATTAGACTTCATTAAGGCATATGATAAAGTACCTTGGAACAATATATTTGGGGTGATAGAAAAGGTTGGAATGGACCTTATATTCATTAACATGGTTTGCATTATTTTCAATAACAAAAAAAAATCTATAAATGTGATTAGTGCATTAACAAAGTCATTTTCAATTATATGGGGGTACAAGGCTATCCTTGTTGCTATACCTATTCATTTTTGTGGGTAAGGCTTTTAACCACATCATCAAAGAAGTTGTGGGGAAAAGATAAATAGAAGGTATTTATCATGTATAACTTACTTGGCAACACAACAACATTAGATTATTTTGCTATATGTTGATGTCATGTCATCCACAATCAAGGATGAACAACGAAAATTGTCAATAGCCTAGTCAAATTGCTATTAAGATTTTTAAAAATTTAAGGTTTTCAAACTAATGATAGAATAATAAATTAGCTTATTTGCAAAATCCATAGGAAGAAAACCATCTTGGAAATTCAAATGATTTTCAATGGATTTAAGAGGATCTTTCCAATCTCCTTGGCATCCCTTTCAACTTCAACCTTCATGTCCAAGATGATTTATTTTGGATAATTTTTTTTAAAAACTTACAAATTAATATAAATTGTTTTTTTTTTAAGAAGTCATTTATTATCAACAATGTTTTTTGGTCGACATTGTAATATTTATTGTTAGTGTGGCCTAATTGTAAAAATGATATTAATAAGGCTCATGCAAGGGTACAAACTTTCTTGTGATCAAAAAGTGAATTTATCCCTATACAAGAATCGACTTGAACATATATTATTGCTTGAAACATAAGAAGGGAGGTTAGGGATCAAAGATCCAAAGGACATGATGAATGTTTTGCTTACAAAGTGAATCTTCCTTACAATATATCAAATTGGAGAAGCCAAGCATAAGTTCATCCCCTGACATCAACTAATTAATCACACATGACCCTTTAAGCACAAAAGGTGGCATTTTGATTTGTAGTGGAGCTTCATTCCAAGACATGCAATTTTTACTTGGTTCAAAAATTGGGAACATGTTTACTAAGTCTTGGAAAAACTCTTGAGTAAAATTTAGTTTTTAGAACCTTTCTAAGCTCAAGCTATCTTGGAGACTATTTCATGTTTGAAACAAACATGAAGTTTCTTCCCCCTTACTTTGAAAAGTTAATCATTGTTACCATATTACCATCACATTTGTAGTAGGAAAATAGTCACAAAGGATGTTTCAAGTGGATAATACAAACATTATGCTAACACAATTCTTAGGACATTGGATCCCTACCAAAGTAGTCTAAGTGACTTGTGGCACACAAGGTGACAATTTTAGAACTTTTTGGTCCATTGATAATCTCAAATTTGATCTCAAATACTAGAAATGAGGACCAAAACAAGGATTCTTCAAGTACATAATTAAAACCAAAACTCACTTTCTAAGTCCATTGTGATGAAGTGGGCAACATTTTTCTTTTATCATTCTTACCATATTGGAAGGAGGTGGGGGCCAAAAAGAGGTTAAGGAATGAATTTGATTTTATTGAATGGTACTCATATCATAAGGATATGATGATAAATTGTATTGGAAATGTGAACAAATTAGCTTATTGACATTATCTAGGTATTCGTAATGATCAACCAAAGAAAATCTTGACAAATAGATTCTTTGAGTGCCTTCGAGCCAAAGTGGCCTCGTCATGGGTGGCCTAGTCATATTCAATTGGTGCAAATGTGTAAATCTCCTAGGGTAGGACCTTAGAAAAGATTTTTTACACATTTATGTCTAGTTGGAGGCAAACCTCCAAAACAATTCAACTCTTTAAAAACAATTGGACATGTTTTTTTGTGGTCTTGTGCTATGAATTTCCAAGGCCTTGAAGTCTTGTAGATTTGGAGATTTTAAAATATGTCAACTCATTTCAAAAAGCCTAATTGAATATGGCATATATGCATGGTAGAAAACCATTATGTTGAGAGAACAAGGCAATTGGGGAGATTCATGAGGGTTTTGACAAATAATGGGGCACTCACTCTACACTTTGTTTTAATGATAGCTTGAAAGTTAGCGAGACTTACCGACTTCCAACTAGTGTAGATATTACATGGTGATTCTTCTCCTTTGCCCTCAATTCTTGAACGCCTTGTGGGTTTGAGGTTGTCCTTTGGTTTCATTTTTACAATGAATTAGTGTTCTAGTTATGTTATATATATATATACACTAGTGGGTACTCGTGACCTTCGGGCATTATGAAGTCCTTCGGTTTTTTTAAACTTGGTTCATGTTTTAATTTTTTTTAGAAACTTTTATCTTTTTCTTTTTTTTTAATGTGTTTTTTGTTATTATTATTATTTTGTATAATAAAAATAAAGTGTTTCTCTTTCACTTTTATATTTTTGTTTATTTGGATGCAAGTTTGAAGTTTGGAGAAAGAAGATACAACTCATTCTTTTTCAAGTAAGGTTTTTCTTCATTATTATAAGTTTTATTTATTTTTATTTTTTACTATTTATTTGGTTTCTTCATTTTTGTAAATTTTCTTTCTTTTAAAATTATTTTACTGTATTTCTCTTTCCTTGTTTCATTTGTTTCCATTCCTTTTTTTATAGTTTTTGCGTTTTTTATTTTTTTTGTGTTTATGTTTGTTTCATGTTTTTATTTTTTCTATTCTTATTTTGTCTATTTTCATTTTTTTCTATTTTTATTTATTTATTTATTTAGTTTCTAGTGGGTACCCATGACTTTCGGACACGATGAAATCCCTTGTTTCTTTAAATTTAAACTTGGTTCATGTTTTAGTTTTTTTAAGAAACTTTTATCTTTTTTATGAGGGGACGAATGACGAAACGAATGGATAGAAAAAACGACCGAACACCACCGCAAGCGGACAAAATCAAGGATATTATATAAATAGATATATATAGTGTGAGGCTTAGTTAAACCCAAGAAGCTTGATGCAAAGCATCGAAAAATAATTTGATTGTGGTCTTTGAAATGACAAATTTTTGACAAAGAAGTTCACTTGTTCTTTTGTACCTCAATCTTTTCTAAAAATGTTTTTTGGAAGGTGGGGAGGGGGATTGTAGTGTTCCAACTTGAGTTTTACACTAAGTTATTTTACATCTTAAGTTTTCAAAACATGCACATCCTTTTTTGACTTGGATTTTTTTTTTGGGAGCAAGTGTCCAAAAAATCAAAGTAGTTGCTAGCTAGTGTGAAAACAACATTGAAACTTCCCAAGCTTTCCTTGTTCCCAAGCTTTCTGTGCATTAGCTCAGCACCAAACACACACACTTCCGGACTTTCAGGGGCAACTTGCTAGTGTGATGGGCCAGACCCAACCAGCAGCACACCATCCATTGGAAACCTGTTATGACTCAGCTCTGGATGTACCCAGTTCATGTTAGGTTTCATGGGAAGAGGGGGGGTGTATGACCTTAATTAGGTGAAACAGAACCTACACTTCTACCATGGTAAAAACCAAAAAAACTCTGAAAAACCCTCAAGAGTTCTGGGTTTTCTTCTAAATATTCTAAAGGTACACATACCATCCATCCTTCTTAGATAGGTCTTCAACTATCAAGCAACTATCAAGCGCCAAAATTTAACATTTCCCAAGTCAAGTATTGTAATACCTTTTCAGGTTTGGCATCTTGATGCCGAAAAATTATTTTATTTTGAAAATTGATTTTGTATCTTTTCTTTTGAATTTTTGGGAAAAAAATAAATTAAAAAAATCAACAACGGGCCTGAAATTGCTTAAAATATATGCATTAATAGTATACATACTAAAACCCTAAAACTACCTTGTAACAACTTGAATTCTATGAAATTTCGGCATCAATGAAAAATGTTTAAATAAAATTTCAGTATGAAGGGACTTTAATTTTCTAGAATTTCAGCATTTGAAAAAATAATATAATTTCTTTGATGAACCTGAAAAGGTACTACCATAGTTGTAGCCTCTAAACAACATGAGGGTATTAGTCTAAGGACTAAATGAGGGCTGCTAAGTCTATTTTTAATATTTCCAAAGGTGAGATATAGCCTCTTAAGAGCATCCCCACCGGTGCTCAGTAAGTATGTGACCCTGAACTTGAAAATCAGGTGTCAAAATATGCGCGTTTGACTCATGAAGGAAGTGGGTTCGCTCCGGATGCTGTTAAAGAGGAGTTGCAAAGAAGCTATGCACCTGATAGAGAAAAGTGTAATAAATATGATTTGACTGCTGCTCCCTGTTTTTGATGGGTCAATCATAACGATTGGTCCAGGTGGTTTGCTATTAGTGTTTCCCACACATTTGCCATCCCCCAGTTTCAGTTTTTTATGGGTGGAGTTACAAAATAGTGAATAATTAAACTTGGATGTGAGAAATATTTTGGCAAGGTCACATACTAAGCACTCATGGGGATGCTCTTGGAGGCCTCACTCGAAATGTAATGGCTCTACCCTTTATTGTAAGTTCAAAGTTCCAACCTGCAACATTTAAAATAGAAAATGTTCCGTGAAGTGTAAGGTAAGGGTCAAGAGCAAAGAGCAAAGGACATTCCGGGAACAAGGGCCTAACATGAGGTGGGAGTGGAGCACGGGACCCAAATTCCCAAAACTCCTCCGCTACTTGAGGAATTGATCGGCCATAGAATTTTGATGGCTCTCATTTTGTTTGCAAAGGATGAGAGGCTCCTTACCGGGCGTAAGGTGGTATTCTCTCCGGAGAATGAATTTTTATTTATTGAGGATAAGGTGTCCTTCACATATACTAAAAAAAATTGTACCCGTTCTTTACGGTTTAAAAAATGAAGTTACTTGTAGGGTTATAACACCCTTTGGACGGGGGGTGTTCCTGAAAAAATGGGTCGGGAGCACGGCATTTTTGAAATCAACCCCCACTCGGGATGCTTAAATCAAGAACGGCCGGCTCCAAGGGCATTACCCGGTATAAAGACCAACAAGAATTTTTATTTTTTTTTCAATTTTTTCATGTGATACTTGCGATGTATCGTGTGACAAAAAAGAAAAAGAGGGCGACTGTTTCAAAAAACCAAAACACCCACTCCGGTGGGCATTTTGCTTTTTGACCGAGCATTTCACTCGCCCACCTTTCACGGACGAAAAATTCTTCTTCGTAATATCACCTCCAAATACAACCGGTCTTTATAGTTCACACTAAAATGGGATGAACATTTCCAAAAAAAATGTGGGACCAATTGAAGTCTAGATGGTCCCCCTAGAGCCAATAAGAACTACCAATTTTCAAAGTAATTTCACATAGGAGTGTAGGAATTGGGGGTGTAATTTTTTCATTTAATTTTTTTTTTTTGGTTTTTTGCCCCAACCCATGGGATTGTGGTGGACATGTACTTTAGCATCATAATTGGATTTAATTTCCGTAGTGGAAGGGGTTGGGGGGGGGGTGCCAGGAGACTCGGTGCCTTCTTCCTATTGGCGTAGACCATTTGCATGCATTTCACATGTATCAGCCACTTGGGGTGTCAGGGCGGCTTCTGATTGGACGGTACCTCCAAATTTGCAGGCTGCCCATGCCAGCGTCTTACTTACTTCCGGGTCCCCCCTCCCCACCCCCCCCCACTAGGCAGTTGGAAACCACATATAATCCTACGGAAGCTAGTGAAGCCACGTCGCCCATTAATCATGTGGTGAGAGTTTTTTTTTTCTTTTTTTTTCTTTTACAAATTTTACTTTAAATTTTAAAAAAAATTTATTATTATTATTTCCATAAGCTCTTCCTTTCTGATAACTACATGAACCCTTTTTCTTCTTTTTTGGGTCATTTATAAATTTTTTTAAAATTCCAAGAGTTTGTGTTCAACTCTTTGCAATCGACCACAACCACCGACTACACTATACATGATAAGATCAACAATGCATAATTTTCTTAAAAAATTCTTAAAGATTGTCGGGTGTACAGTGTGTTGTATCCCGCCCTTTCTCTCCCCTTGACAATTTTTTCCTTAAATTAGGGTTGGGGCGGGGGGGGTAGGGTTTCATTTCATTGAAAGAGAAGAAGTATCGATTATGTTGGCCTATGTCACCCATGGGTAACGTGCAAATGGAGGCAATAGAGGAATAACCTTGTGTCATTGGTTGTAAGCTCGTGACTCCGCACATGTTAGAATGAATGAAGAGGGAGAGAGTCGAGTGAAGTACATGTACGGGGTTAAAAAAAAAAAAAAAAAAAAAAAAACTTTAAAAATTTGGTGACTAAAAAAGTGATTATAGTTAATAAAAATATAAAAATATTAAAAAAAAAAAAAAAAAATTTTTTTAAAAAAAAAAAAAAAAAAAA
>Ga0116231_10010029_pt1 | contig 15534 bp, 13 predicted proteins | sample S1TSphgellanicum_2_FD_89695 | JGI IMG/M metagenome (GOLD analysis project Ga0116231, IMG submission 89695) | Host-associated microbial communities from peat moss isolated from Minnesota, USA - S1T2_Fd - Sphagnum magellanicum MG | ecosystem: Host-associated > Plants > Peat moss > Unclassified...
ACCTGCGCAACCTCGGTCTCGAGCGTCTCGACGTGGTCAACATGCGCATCTTCGGGCATGGCCTCACCCAGGGATCGATCGAGCCGCAAGTCACGGCCCTCGCCGAACTGCAGCGTCGGGGCCTGATCCATCACATCGGCTTGAGCAATGTGACCGAAGCCCAAATCGAGGAAGCCGGGCGGATCGTGACGATCGCTTGCGTGCAGAACCAATACAACCTCGTGCATCGCAACGACGATGCCTTGATCGACAAGCTGGCGGTGCGCGGCATCCCCTATGTGCCGTTCTTTCCCCTGGGCGGCTTCACGCCGATCCAATCATCGGCACTGTCGAGCATCGCGCAAAGGCTGACCGCAACACCGATGCAAATCGCGCTCGCCTGGCTCCTGCATCGCGCGCCCAACATCTTATTGATCCCCGGAACCTCGTCACTCGCCCATTTGCGCGAGAATTTGCGTGCGGACCAGTGGCCACTGTCGGACGCCGTGCGCGCTGAACTCGACGCGATTCGAGCGATCCCGCCACATCGCGGGGCCGCATGAAGACATGAGCACGACCATTGACGCCTCTTGCCACTGCGGCACCGTGCACCTGAAGGTGGAAACGCCGCCGCCGCATCTGACCGATTGCAACTGCTCGATTTGCCGGCGCTACGGTGTGCTGTGGGCGTATTACGCGCCGAAGGAAGTCAAGATCGTCGCGCCTGCGGGTGCGACGGACACCTACAGTTGGGGCGAGCGGAGGCTGCGGTTCCACCGGTGCAGGACTTGCGGTTGCGTCACGCATTGGGTGGCCGTGAACCCCGAAGCGGAACGCATGGGAATCAACGCCAGAATGATGGATCCCGAAGTGTTGCGCTCGGTGCGGATCCGCAAGCTCGACGGTGCTACCACGTTCCGCTATCTGCGCTAGCGCGGGGTTCAGCGCATGATGAAGCCGCCGTCCACCGACAGCGATTGACCCGTCACATAGCTCGCCGCGTCGCTGCAGAGCCATAGCACCGCGCTTGCAATCTCCTCGGGACGGCCCACACGCGCCATGGGGATGAGCTTTTCCAGGGCCTTGAGCGCATCCCCCTGGCCGGCTGCGATCATCCGGTCCGACATCGGCGTATGGATGAGGCCGGGACAGACGGCATTGATGCGAATGCCGCGGGCCGCGTACTCGAGCGCCGCGCTCTTGGTGAAACCGAGTACACCGTGTTTCGCCGCGTGGTAGATACCGCGCTGCGCACCGCCGACGAGGCCGCCCAGCGATGAGCAATTGACAATGCTGCCGCCGCCCTGGCGCCGCATCTGTTGCAACTCGAACCTCATGCAACTCCACACGCCGCGTAGATTGATGCCCATGACCCGCTCATAGTCCTCGCGCGTCGTATCGGCGGTTTCGGCGAGGAGGTTTTGCACGCCGGCGTTGTTGTAGGCTGCGTCGAGCCGGCCGAACCGGCTGACCGTCGCATGCACCATGGCCTGCACTTGGGCGTCATCCGCGACATCGCAAGCAACGGCCAAGGCCTGATGGCCCTGCGCCGACAGTTCGTCCGCTGCCGCACCGATCGCCGGCGCATCCCGGTCTGCGAGGACCACGCGTGCACCGGCTGCAGCGAAGGCCCTCGCCGTTGCGAGGCCCAGGCCGGAACCCGCACCGGTGACGAGTGCCACCTTGTTAGAGAATGAAATGTTCATCGCTTGTCGAAAACCTCTTTGACCACGGGAAGCGCGGAGGCCAGGCTGCTGATCTGCAGCTGAGACAACATGAAGACTCCGGGAAGCGAGCTACTGTTCGTCGCTGACAAGAGTCTTTTCGTCTCCGCTGAGATACTGTTCGTCGGTCACCTTTTCCAGCCACTCGACGTTTTTGCCGGCTAGCGATTCCTGGATGGCAATATGGGTCATGGCGGTGGTGAGCGTCGCGCCATGCCAATGTTTCTTGCCCGGCGGGCACGTGATGACATCACCGGGTCGAATCTCCTCTCTCGGTTCGCCCCAACACCGCGTCCAACCGAGACCTGCGGTTACGATCAAGGTTTGACCGCAGGGATGGGTGTGCCATGCCGAGCGCGCGCCGGGTTCGAAGGTGACGGCTGCGCCGCCGAACCGTCCGTCTCCCGGCGCTCGGAACAAGGGATCGACGCGCACGCTGCCGGTAAAGTTCTCGGCCGGTCCTTTGAGCGCGGGCTGTGAGCCGTTTCGCTGAATGTTCATGGTTTCCTCCTCGTGCAGCGGGGCAATGTCGGGGATTCGCATCACGCGGAACATCCTAACGCGTCCGCCCGGCCTGACTAGCCTGTATACTGCGAATGGTCTTATGGCCAGGACGCATATATGCAGAGAACCAATCTCAACGATCTGGCGGCCTTCATCACCGTTGCGCGCGAGCGCAGTTTCACCCGCGCAGCCGCCAAGCTCGGTATCTCACAGTCCTCCCTGAGTCACCTCATTCGCGACCTGGAAACGCGTCTCGGGCTGCGGCTGCTCACGCGCACCACGCGCAGTGTCGCGCCCACCGACGCCGGGGAACGATTGCTCAATCATGTAGGCCCGCGCCTGGATGAGGTCGAGAGCGAGCTCGGCTCCTTGCGGGAGCTGCGCGATCAACCGAGCGGTACGATTCGCATCACCTCGACGGACTATGCCACCGATACCTTGCTATGGCCGAGGCTGGTGCCCTTCCTGCGTCGGTATCCAGAAATCAAGATCGAGGTCATCACCGACTACGGGCTCACCGACATCGTTGCCGCGCGCTATGACGCGGGCGTACGCGCGGGCGAACAAGTCGCCAAAAACATGATCGCCGTGCGCGTCGGGCCCGACTGCAGCATGGCGGTCGTCGGCGCTCCCGCCTACTTCAAGAAACACCCCGAACCGAAGCTGCCGCAGGACCTCGTACATCACGACTGCATCAATTTGCGCTTGCCCACGCACGGCGGCCTGTATGCCTGGGAGTTCGAAAAGAATCATCGCGAACTGCGGGTACGCGTCGAAGGCCAGCTGACCTTCAACGGCACACCGCAGATGCTCTCGGCAGCTCTCGCCGGATTCGGGCTGGCTTACCTACCCGAGGACTTGGTGCACGCGCATATCGCCAGGCGGCGTCTGAAGCGCGTATTGCAAGATTGGTGTCCGCCCTACTCGGGCTATCATCTTTATTACCCCAGCCGCCGCCAAGCGTCGACGGCATTTGCGCTCATGCTCGAGGCGCTGCGCTATCGCGCCTGAGGCACGGGGTTGATCCCATGCCTCAGGCCGCCAATCGCCGTGCCGACGGCTCAAGCATCGATCTGAATCCGTCGCGGCATGGCCTTCGCCTGTTTCGGAATGGTCACTCGCAGCACACCATCCTTGCCGGTCGCATTGACCTTCTCGCTGTCCACCGTATCCGGCAACACGAAGCGTCGATAAAAGTGGCCCACACCGCGCTCGATGCGCCGATACTGCGCATCCTCCGCTTGTTTTTGGCCATTCGGCTCGTGCCTCTCACCCGACAGCGTCAGGACGCCGCCCTCGAGCGTGAGTTCCACTTTGTTGGGATCGACGCCGGGCACATCGACGTACAATTCAAACCGATCCACATACTCATAGATATCGATCGGCGGCACCCACGAGGCCGTGGCCGAGCTGCTGTCGCTTTGATTGACGTTGCCGAAGAGCCGGTTGATCTCTTCCTGCAGCCGCGGCACCAGGGTCCAAGGGTCTTGTCGAGAAAGATTGTTCATGGCGTATGCTCCTTAGCTGTTACCTCGATGTCATGAAACCGCGCCGGCTTGCCAGCGCCTGCGGGAAAACTAGTTAAGGACGCCGGCGAATAATTCAAGGGCTCGAGCACGAACGTCGAGCACGAACGTCGATCCTCGGCCGGTGCGAGATTCCCACAATTTTGTCAAAGACCCCTTGAAAGCGACCGGTCATGCTCTATATGCGAGTTGGACTCGGATGGGTCTCGAGCGGCGGGCTGCGCGCCGTCAGGATGCAACGAGCATTTCGCGGGCGACCTTGTCGATGCATGCGAACCAGGCGTCGCGCACCGCCGGGGTGAAATCTTCGCCGAGTCCCTTCTCGAGCGTCGCGATCAGAGCGGCGCCGACGGTGAGGTAATCGCTCGGTTTGACGCCATAGCCCACGTGCCGGCGGCCGAGCGCTTGGACCGCAGCGGTGATCTTGTCCCATTCGCCGAGATTCGCCACCGCCGTTGCGAGCATGGCAATGAGCTTTTGCCGCTGCTCCGTCATATCCGGCTTGAACAGCGAGCGCAATGCGGGGTCGCGCTGGAATAGCTCGTCGTAGAACAAGACGGCGGAGGCATCGGCGATCGGTACGACTTTGGCGAAACTGTCTTGCACGAGCATCTGTTGCTCCGGGGTCATGGAAGCCTCCGTAGGGTTCTTGTTGGGATTGCTGGGATTGCTTTAAACAAGTAAATAATATACCAGATTCAAACTGGCGCATAATCCAAAACACCACCGCTTCGCGCGGCCACGGCGCGTGTGCCGCGCACGAGTGGCCCCATCAAGGAGTCCCTCTGCGCCTGTCCCTGTACACCGATTTTTCGCTGCGGCTCTTGATGTATCTGGCCGCCATCGAACGCGGCGCCTGGGTCACCACGCCCACCGTTGCGCGTGCTTTCGGGATCTCTTCACATCACCTGCAGAAGACGGCGCAAGGGCTCGTGCGCGCGGGCTATGTCGAAGCACTGCAGGGCCGCGGCGGCGGAGTGCGCCTGGCCAAGGACCCGGCATCGATGCGCCTGGGCGCCATCGTCACCGAACTCGAGGGATCGGGTTGTCTGGTCGATTGCATGCGGGGTCCTTGTCCTTTGGCGGGCCGATGCTTGCTCAAATCCGCTCTCGATGAGGCGGAGCGCAGCTTCATCCGGGAGCTCGATCGCTTTACGCTGGCGGATGTCGTGGCGAATCAGACCAAGACGGCTCTGTACAAGCTGGTGGCAGCGTCAGCAGCAGTGCCTTGAGCTCCGGGATGCACGAGCCGCAGTTGGTGCCGGCGCGCAGCCGCTTCCCGATCGCCTGGGGTGAGTCCAAGGCGAAGCCGCGAATCGCCTGGACGATGGTGTTGCGTCCGACATGGAAGCAGCTGCATACCACGGGGCCGATATCGGCGGCCGCATCGGCGGGCCGTCCAAGCAACAGCCCGGCGCGATCGGCGTGCGAGAGTGCGCTTTGGGCGAACAGACTCGATACCCAGCTGCGGGAGGGCAGATCGGGTCGCGGCGAGAGGAACAGGCAGCCCTGAAGACGATCCTCGAGCACTAGCGCGGCGCGATAGACGCCGGCCGCACGATCGACGTACTCGAGCCAATCGGCATCCGCGGCGGCGCCGAGCAGGCGGCGCGCCCACGGCGCCCAATCGCCGCGCACGCGGCGCCCAGCCATTTCGTAATGCTGAAAACCGTCCCCGCGCGTTCGGGACCAGGTGCTCGCATCCTCGAGCGTGAGCGGCTTGCGCGAGAGTGCAAAGCCCTGCCAGGCGACCTCATAGGCGCACACGCGTGCCGGCGTGTGTTTCGATTCGGGTTCGCCGGAGACGGGGTCGACCACCGGATTGACCAGCGCGCCCACGCGCGCGGCCCCGCTCACCGTGTCGTTCCAGTGCATGGGCACGAAGATCATCCGCCGCGGCATTGCGCCGCTCGAGCGCAACCGGGCCACCATCGAACCCCAGCGCGTCACGACGCGCACGAATTCGCCGACGCGCAGACCGGCACGCTGCACATCCTGCGGATGCATGTCGACGAAGGGCTCGGGCGTGTGGGCCATGAGCCGGGCCGACTTGCCGGTGCGGGTCATCGTGTGCCATTGGTCGCGGATGCGGCCGGTGTTGAGCACCAACGGAAATTCCGCATCGGGGGCATGGGCCGGTGGGCGAGGCACGGTGGCGATGAAGCGTGCCCGACCATCGGCATGCGAGAAACGGCCGTCGCTGAACGGCCGCCCGCCCCAGCGACCGGGGCCGAGCGCCGCATAGCCGTCCGCATCGAGCATCGCCCAATCGCGCAGATTGAGCGCTCGCGCGCCCTCGTCGCCAACCGCGCAGAGACGGGCGTGTTCGAGAAACACGGCATGCGCCGAGGGGTATTCGAAGCCGGTGGTAAAACCCATCGCGCGCGCCACGGCGGCGAAGATCCACCAATCCGGCTTGGCGGAGCCTGCCGGCTCGAGAAAACTGCGTTGTCGCGAAATACAGCGTTCGGAGTTGGTGACCGTGCCGTCCTTCTCTCCCCAGGCCGCCGCGGGCAGCAGCACGTGCGCGAGTGCGGTGGTATCGGTGTTCGCGACGCAATCCGAGACCACCACGAGATCGCAGCGGCGCAGCGCGTCGCGGGCGCGGTCGGCATTCGGCATGCTCACCACGGGATTGGTGCCGGCGATCCAGATGGCTTTGACCCTTCCGGCATGCACGGCCTCGAACAGATCGACCGCCTTGAGGCCGGGGCGTGCCGCAATGGTCGGGCTGCCCCAGAATTCCTGCACGAAGCGCCGATGCTCCGCGTCTTCGAGGTCCCTGTGCGCCGCCAACATCGTGGCGAGGCCGCCGACCTCGCGGCCGCCCATGGCGTTGGGCTGACCGGTGATGGACAAGGGACCTGCCCCGGGGCGGCCGATGCGCCCCGTCAACAGATGGCAGTTGATGATGCTGTTGGCCTTGTCGGTGCCCGACGACGACTGATTGACCCCCTGGGAGAACAGCGTGACCACCCGCGGTGTGCGGGCAAATAGCTCGTAGAAGCGCTGCACCGAGTCTGCCGCGAGGCCGCAGCGCCCGGCGACCGCGGCAATGCTGCCGGCCGTGTTGTCCGCCACGGCGAGCGTGCGGCCTGATCCGCGCGTGTGGGCGTCGATGAACTCCCGGTCCGCGACGCCGTGTTGGTACAGATAGCTGAGCAGTCCATTGAACAGCCAGACGTCGCAACCGGGTGCGACCGGCAGATGCAGGTCGGCGGCCTCGCAAGTGGCGGTATTGCGCGGATCGATCACCACGATCACGAGGTCGGGGCGCCGCTCTTTCGCTGTGACGATGCGCTGGAACAGCACCGGATGGCACCAGGCGGTGTTCGAACCGACGAGTACGATCAGATCGGCGAGTTCGACGTCCTCGTAGGACACCGGCACGACGTCCTCGCCGAAGGCACGCTGGTGCGCGGCGACCGCCGAGGACATGCACAATCGCGAGTTGGTATCGATGTTGGCCGAACCGATGTAGCCCTTCATCAGTTTGTTGGCGACGTAGTAGTCCTCGGTGAGCAGCTGCCCGGAGACGTAGAAGGCCACGGCATCCGGGCCGTGTTCGGCGATGATGCGACGAAAGCCGGCGGCGACGTAGTCGAGTGCCACGGGCCAGTTGGTGTCGCGGCCGAGCACGCGGGGATGGAGCAGCCGGTCGTCCATGCTCAGCGTTTCGCCGAGCGCCGCGCCCTTGGAACATAATCGGCCGAAGTTGGCCGGGTGCTCGGGATCGCCGGCAACGGTCGCGTGGACCAGCGCCGCGCCGTCTGCCTGCGGCGGGGTTGCGGCATGCGCCTTACTTGGGGTGACCAGCACGCCGCAGCCCACGCCGCAGTACGGGCAGGTGGTGCGTACCGCCGCAGCCGTGTTCACACCGCGCCGCTGAGCGTGACGCCGCTCGCCGCGGCGCCGAACACCAAGGTGTTGCGCAGCGGGCCGATGTTGCGCGCCGCGTTCATCAATTCGGCATACCAGGGTCCATCGGCGATATCGCCGTAGAGCACCGCGCCGCGCACGGTATCGTCCTCGACGATGAGCCGTTTGTACACACCACGCTTGGCGTCGCTGTACACCAGCGACTCGCTGCGTGCGCCGCCGTTGCAGTCACCGACCGAGAACAGATCGATGCCGGTGACCTTGAGTTGGGTTGGGGGCGCAGAACTTGTATAGCGGGCGACGCCGATCTCAGCCAGGTGCGCCGCGCAGACGCGGGCCTGTTCCCACAAGGGGGCCACCAGACCGAAGGTGCTGTTGCGATGTTGCACGCACTCCCCCACGGCGTAGATGCTCGGGTCGTAGGTCTGCAAGGTATCGTCAACGATGATCCCGCGGGCACAGCATAAGCCCGCGGCGTGCGCGAGCTCGATATTGGGCTTGACTCCCGCGGCCATCACCACGAGATCGGCGGGCAGGGCGCTGCCGTCGGCGAAGCGTACGCCCGTGACGCGAGTGTCGCCGAGGATGGCGGTGGTGCTGGCAAGCATCTTGAAGTCGACACCACGGTCCTCGAGCGACCGCTGCAGCAGCGCCGCGGCCCGCGCATCGAGCTGACGCTCCATCAGGCGTGCGTGTAGATGCGCGACGGTGACGTGCATCCCGCGGCACTTCAAGCCGTTGGCGGCCTCGAGCCCGAGCAGTCCTCCGCCGATGACGACGGCTCGCGCGCGTGGATGCGCCGCAGCGAGCATGGTCTCGACGTCGTCGATATTGCGGAACGTGACCACCCCGTCGAGATCCGTGCCCGGGACGGGCAGTACGGAAGGTTTCGAGCCGGTGGCGAGGAGGAGTCGATCGTAGCCGGTTTCGATGCCGGAGCGTGCGGTGATACGGCGCCGTGCGCGGTCGATCGCGACCACGGGGTCGCCGCTGTGCAAGCGCACGTCGTGCTCGCGATACCACTCGAGCGGATGCAACATGATGTCCTCGACGCGCTTCTCGCCGGCGAGCAGCGGCGATAGCAGTACGCGATTGTAGTTGCCATACGGTTCGGCACCGAACACCTCGATGTCGTACAGATCCGGAGCGAATTGCAGCAGTTCTTCGACCGTGCGCATGCCCGCCATGCCGTTGCCGATCACCACCAAGCGGCGTTTGGCATTGCCCCGGGCGCGCTGTGGCGCGCCCGCGAGGACCCGCACCGTCGTGCCGTCGAGACGCGCCGGGTAGGTGTGGATCGAGTTCTGCGGTTCCTCCAGACATCGGCCGCTGATCAGGCTGTAATGATGCTTGTAGATCGGTGAGGCCACCACCAGCTCGCCGCCGACATCGCCGACCAGCCCGCGCGACAGGACGTTGGCGCCGCTCGCCGGATCACGGTTGTCGATCGCATAGATGACATCATCGACGCGGAACACGGCGATCTGGCGGCCCGCGACGTCTGCACAGACTCCCGTATCGGGAAGAATATCGTTGAGATCGCAGACCTCGTGCCAGGCCGCGGTCGGATTCACGGCGTCTCCTCGGCGAGCGCCGCCGCGGCGTTGGATTCGGCGTGGCGGGCGCGCCGTTCGGCGGCGGTGGCCGGTCGTATCTGGCCGCGCTCCTCGACGAAGACCACGCCGCCGTCGATGCGGTCGCTGTTGACGAAATGCCGGAAGCGCTTCAAGACCTGCGGGTCTTCGACGGCCTTCTGCCATTCACACTCGTAGGTGTCGACGATCCGCGCCATATCGGCTTCGAGCTGGGCACCCAGGCCGAGCGAGTCCTCGCAGACCACTTGCTTCACGTAATCGATCCCGCCCTCGAGGTTGTCGAGCCAGCCCGCCGTGCGCTGCAGCCGGTCGGCGGTGCGCACGTAGAACATGAGAAACCGGTCGATGGTGCGAATCAGGGTGGCGCGATCGAGATCGGAAGCAAGCAGGTTGGCGTGACGCGGCTTCATGCCGCCGTTGCCGCAGATGTACAGCCCCCAGCCCTTCTCGGTGGCGATGACGCCGACGTCCTTGCTCTGCGCTTCGGCGCATTCGCGGGTACAGCCCGAGACGCCGAACTTGATCTTATGGGGCGCGCGCAATCCCTTGTAACGATTCTCGAGATCGATGGCGAGCGCAACGCTGTCCTGTACGCCGTAGCGACACCAGGTGGAACCCACGCAGGATTTCACCGTGCGCAGCGCCTTGCCGTAGGCATGGCCGGATTCGAAACCGGCGGCGATCAACTCGCGCCAGATCAGCGGCAGTTCGTGCACTCGCGCACCGAACAGATCGATGCGCTGACCGCCCGTGATCTTGGTGTAGAGCTTGAATTTCTTCGCCACGGCGCCGATCGCCATCAGTTTGTCGGGCGTGATTTCACCGCCCGGGATACGCGGTACCACCGAATAGCTCCCGTCCTTCTGCATGTTGGCGAGGTAGTAGTCGTTGGTGTCCTGGAGCTGGGCACGATCGCGCGACAGCACGAACCCATTCCAGCAGGAGGCGAGGATCGAAGCCACCGCCGGCTTGCAGATATCGCAGCCGCGACCGCGCCCATGCTGCTCGAGCAGCGCGGCAAAGCTTTGGACCTCGCCGATGCGCACCAGGTGAAAAAGCTGTTGGCGCGAGTAGGGAAAATGCTCGCACAGATGATTGGTCACGGTGTGGCCGAGGCGGGCGAGTTCGGCTTTCATGATTTGCGTGACCAACGCAGCACAGCCGCCGCAGGAACTTGCGGCACGCGTGCTCTTCTTGAGCGCTCCGATGGTGGTGGCGCCCGCCTCCACCGCACTACAAATCGCGGCCTTGCTGACGTTATTGCAGGAGCAGATCTGCGCCCCCGCCGGCAGCGCTGCCACTCCCAAGGCCGGGGCCGCCGACGCGCCTTCGATCGCGGGAAGGATCAGCCGCTCCGGCGACTCGGGCAGCGGCATGCCGTTCAGCATCATCGGCAGCCAGGTGTCATAGCCTTCAACGGTACCCACGAGAATCCCGCCCAGCAGCCGTTTGCCGTCCTCGCTGACCACCAGTTTCTTGTAGATCTGCTTGCGTTCATCGACGAAGGAGTAGCAGCGGGCTCCGGGCAGCGTGGCATGGGCGTCGCCCAGCGAGGCTACGTCGACGCCCATGAGCTTCAATTTGGTGCTGAGGTCCGCACCGCTGAACGCTTTGTCGCCCTTCCCGGCAAGTTGCGCGGCCGCGGTCTCGGCCATCTGATAACCCGGTGCGACCAGTCCATAGGTCTTCCCGCCCCACAGCGCACACTCGCCGATCGCGTAGATGTCCGGATCGGAGCTGAGGCAGCGGTCATCGATGGCGATGCCGCCGCGGGGACCCACGCTGAGTCCACTGGCCACGGCAATGTCATCGCGGGGACGAATGCCGGCGGAGAAGACGATGAGATCGGTGGGCAGATCGCTGCCGTCGGCAAACTTGAGCAGGTTCACGCTGGTCGTGCCGGCGACGATCTGCGTGGTGCGCTTGTCGGTATGCACATGCACGCCGAGCGCTTCGATTTTACAGCGCAACACGCGCCCGCCTGCCTCGTCGACCTGCACCGCCATGAGTCGCGGCGCGTATTCGACGACGTGCGTGACCAGCCCTAAATCGGCGAGCGCCTTGCCGGCTTCCAAGCCGAGCAACCCGCCGCCGATCACCGTGCCGATCTTGCTGCCTTGGGTACCGGCTGCGTGGATCGCTTGCAGATCCTCGATGGTGCGATACACGAAGCACAGGGGTCGATCACGGCCGGGCAAGGGCGGTACGAACGGATAGGAGCCCGAAGCGACGACCACTTTGTCGTACGGTAGTCGGACACCGTCCGCCGTGACCACACAACGCAAGTCGCGGTCGATGCGCTCTGCCCGCGCGCCCAGGTGCACGGTGATGCCGTGCTCACGGAAGAAATCGGGCGTGACCAGCGCCAAATCGTCGGCGCTCTTGCCGGAAAAGAAACCCGAGAGGTGCACGCGGTCGTAGGCCAAGCGCGGTTCCTCGCACAACACGTCGATCGCGAACCTGCCCGGCGCCTGCTCCACGAGCGACTCGAGGAAGCGTTGGCCGACCATGCCGTTGCCAATCACCACCAAGCGTGGACGATGGGCCGCGGTCGGCGCGACGGCTGAACCGGTTGCCTGCGCGTCGCTCGCGGCGCTCATTGCAGCACCGGCTTCATGTCGACACCGTCCCTGAGCTCACGGGCCGCGAGCGCTTCAGCCAGGCCCAAGCTCAACACGGCCGCCAGAATCCATGGCATCACGGCCTGGGTTGGCATCAGCGGCGCCACCGCGAACCACGCGAAGAAACAGACGAACAAGGCGAGCCAGGAAAGGTGAAAGACCCGCATCTGGATCGTGGCGAGGGTGAACAAATCGATTCGTGTCGCACGTCCGTTCATGATTGATCTCCTCGACGGTTCTTCATCTGGAAGTTCTGCAAGCCGCAAAAAAAATGCCGCACGACGCTTGCCGCGCATTTGCATGCGTGCAGCGGTCGGCGGCATTGCCGGTACCAATTGCGTGAATCGCCCCAGGGGAAACTGCGGGCACGAGTTGCATGCAGCAAGTTGCATGCCAGCGCACACAGCGGTTCAATCCAAAACCAATCACCCGAGGCCAATCAGCGAGTTAGAAGCTTACGCAATTGCCGGGAAACTGCGCTCTGCGGCCTGATGGTGCATCGCATGCCTATGCTGCACGAAATTTGTGCGGCTCCGTTCGTCTCATGCCACTACTTGCGTCTCGTGCCACTAATTGCCCGAAGGTACGTCGCCCGGCTCATCGCCCGGCTGTTGGTCAAAGAAGCCGCCCGGCGCTCTTGGATCGCCATGGTCGGATGCGAGCGCGCGATATTGATCGAGCGGTACCTGAAAAGGCGTGCCGTCGAGACAGTCGCGATATAGGTCGGCCCGGTAGGCGCGGCGGGCCGCGGCCTCTGCGGCCGGCGATGCGCTGACCTGGCCCCATCGCACCATCTGCTGATAGAACCAGAGGGCATGGCGGTGTTGAGGAAAGGTGGCGGCGTGATCGGCGTAGATGAGGAAATCCGCGATGGGCTTGGGTTCGGTGCCCACCGTAAGCAGCATGCGCCCGGCGATGCCGCGCAACAGAACCTCGGCGGACTCTGCGACGTAGTGCGGTCGTGCCAGGAGTTGCGCGAGTTCCGAATGTGTCTCGGGGCGATCGCACCAGTCCGCTGCACCGCGCAGAGCCCGCACCAGGGCACGAGTCTCCAAGGGGTGGGATTCGGCCCAATCGGCACGCATCCCGAGCACCTTCTCGGGGCTGTGCTGCCAGATCTCGACCGTACTGGTCACGATGCAGCCGACCGCATTCTCCACCGCCAGCGAGTTCCAGGGCTCGCCGGCGCAAAATCCATCGATCTGTCCCGAGCGCAGCGCATCGACCATCAAGGGTGGCGGAATCACCACGAGCAGCACATCCGCGTCGGGATCGATCCCGCAGGCAGACAGCCAGTAACGTAACTCGTAGTTGTGGCAGGAGAAGGGATACACCATGGCAAGCATGAGAGGATCCGCGCCGCGGCGCCGGCGCTCGGCCACCACCTGCTTGAGCGCCGCTCCAGCCCGCGCGGGATCGCCCCCCGCTCGCGCGCCAGACTCCTGCATGGCCGCCCATAGCGCGCTCGACACAGTGATGGCATTGCCCCCCGCGCCGAGCGCCATCGGTGCGATCATCGGCACGGTGAGATGCCCGATGCCCAGCGTCGATGCGATCGGCATCGGCCCCAACATGTGAGCCGCCTGGAAGTGACCGACGATCACGCGGTCACGAATGTTCGCCCAGGAGTTTTCACGCACGAGCACAAGGTCGAGACCTTCGGCGGCGGCAAAGCCCCGCTCTCGCGCCACGACCAGCGGGGCGCAGTCGAGCAGCGGCACGAAACCCACCGTCAGTCGTTGTAGCGTCATTTCGCAGCCTTGGCCGCGGCCGCTGCGGCGACGATCGCATTGGCCACTTCGGCCAGTCGGCGGTTGTCATTCATGGCCCGTCTGCGCAGCCATTCGTAGGCTTCGGCTTCGCCCAATCGGCGCTCCGACATGAGAATGCCCTTCGCTCGGTCGATCAGTTTGCGTTCCTCGAGCGCCCGCCTCGCTTCCTCGAGCTCCTTGCGCAGCTTCTGGTAGGCATTGAAGCGACTGATGGTGGTATCGAGGATGGGTTTGATCCGATCTTTGCGCAGCCCATCGACGACGTAGGTAGCGACACCGGCGTCGATCGCCTGTTCGATGGTGGCGGTATCGGATTGATCGACGAACATCGCGACCGGTCGCGGCACGGATCGGGAGACTTGGAACATCTGCTCCAGCACGTCGCGGTTGGGGTCCTGCAGATCGATGAAGATCACATCCGGATTGATACTCACGATTCGCCGCAGCAGATTGTGCACTTCGCGCACCAGCACGACGTTGCTGTAACCCGCTTCACGCAGGCCGTCTTCGAGAATGGCGGCACGCTGCGCATTTTGATCGACGATCAGAATGCGCAGTAGATCGGGCATCGCGCTACCTCGAGGGCGTTGTTGACCAGGACTGCGATCCCATCGCGTGAGTTCTGCGTTTGCGCATCATAGCGCTGGTGAAGCAGGAACGCACCGGAGCGGCTATGCTGGTCCTAGTTCATGGATCGCACCGGAGCCGATTCCGCGGAGGTAGACTATCAGCCGGGTCCCGTATCTGAGCCAGGCGCCCGATCGCGAGCTCGGCCGTTTCAACCTGTCGGACCGCGTAGCGGCGCCCTACGGCAAGCTCGCTCGACTCGTTACCCGGGTGCTGCTCGGCAAGGACCGAGCTGGCTAGCGGGACCATGCCTAGCGTTCAAGGTAAAGGCAGGCGTGCCGATACCGGCAGTACCAGTCAATCCCGGGAGGTCTGCTAGCTGCCCTCTCACCGCACGGAGCGCAGCATGAGGCAGTCAATGTTCAGTAATCTTTCGATTCTCGGCCGCCTCGGCCTCAGTTTTGGCTTGCTGCTCGGACTATTGTTGGCGTGTGCGGGCGTCGGCGTGATCGGTCTGAACACGATGTTTTCCACCGCCAAGCATACGGTTGACATTGACATGCAGCTCGCGCTGCGCGCAGCGTCGGTCGAGCGCTTGGTTCTGAATGAACGCCGCTTCGAGAAAGACGTATTCATCAACTTGTCCGACAACGACAAATTCAAGTCCTACAAAAACCAGTGGGATGCGACCAAGGTTTCGCTCGGCAACGAACTCGCAGCCGCCCGCCCGCTGGCTTTGACCCCGGACGACAAGCGGACACTCGACGAACTCGGCAATGGTTTCGCAACCTATACGCAGGGATTCGCGACGATCTGCGATCGAATCCGCTCGGGTCAGATCAAGACAACCCAGGACGCCAATACCCAGTTGAGCGTCTTCAAGACGGCCGTGCATGGCATGGAAGATGCGAGCGACGCACTCGGCAAAGCTGCGAGCGCGCGAGTCGATGGCGCCGCCCAAGCGCTCGCCGTGACCCGCGCCCGCGCCGCGGAGGTACAGATTTCCATCGCCATCGTCTGCCTGCTGTTCGGAGCCATCTCATGCGTCGTAACGACGCGTTCGATCACGCAGCCGCTCAACCACGCCGTCAAGATCGCGCATGCGGTGGCGGAAGGAAAATTCGACAATCGGATCGACCGGCTGCGCAATGACGAAACCGGTCAAGTGCTGGAATCTCTCGAGACGATGCAGCGCAGCCTGAGGGAACGGGCCGTCCTTGACCGCACGGCCTTGTTGGAGAACGGACGCATCCGTACCGCCTTGGACCGGGTCTCGGTCGGCGTCATGCTGGCCGATACGGACGGTAAGATCATCTACACCAACGATTTCGGTACGAACATCTTCCGCTTGCATTCAGCCGAGATCC
>Ga0116231_10010030_pt1 | contig 15531 bp, 18 predicted proteins | sample S1TSphgellanicum_2_FD_89695 | JGI IMG/M metagenome (GOLD analysis project Ga0116231, IMG submission 89695) | Host-associated microbial communities from peat moss isolated from Minnesota, USA - S1T2_Fd - Sphagnum magellanicum MG | ecosystem: Host-associated > Plants > Peat moss > Unclassified...
ACGCGGATTTTGTGCGCTCCGGTGCTCACGGACAAGCGTCCGCTCCGCTCCGTCGTGCATTGCACGCTGTCGCATGACGCTCCAAAATCCACGCTGGGCGGCGCCAAGCGGCGCCTCTGGCACGGCGCAGCGAATTCTTGCCCAGCCTCGAAGCTGCCAGCACACCTAAAGATGACCGCCCATGGCATCGGGCAAAATGGAACTCATCTCGGATTGTTGTTCCATAAAAGGCATAACACGATGAAGGTTGCGGTCGATGAAGACAGTCGTGATAGTGGTCAGCCATGCGCAAACGCCTGATATCCATCATAGTCCCGCTGCTTTTTGCCGGCTCGCAACCCAGTTCGGCACAGGCCCCGCCGAGCGAGCCGGCAAAACCGCCGGCCAGTTCTGCTCCAGCGCCCGCGCCACCCCCGGCAGCGCCCAGCGCGCCGGCTTTACCCGCCCAAGTGCAGCCTTTACCCATCAACGAGGCGGCCGGAATTATGGGACGGCCCGTCCGTGGCGTGGACGGCAAAGATCTCGGGCGGATTATCGATGTCATTGTCGACCAAAACGGCCAAGCGCGTGCGGCCGTGATCGATTTCGGTGGGTTCTTGGGCCTCGGCAACCGCAAGATTGCTGTCGATTGGAGCAGTTTGCACTTCTCCCCCGGCAATCAAACCGCGCCCGTTACGCTCGCTCTCACGCCAGACCAGATCAAAGCGGCGCCGGAGTATCGCGAGGTTGGGAAAGCCCCTCCAGCGGTGGTTACCCCCCCGGCCCCGCCGGCGGAGGCCAAACCCAGCGTCAGCGCGGACCCTTAATCAGGCGGGCCATTCTTGATTTGGCACGTGACGGATGAAGAACCAACGGGAACGCAATCAGGCCGGTCTTGATTGGCTCAATTTCTTTGTTGCCAATGTACAGACCGGGTTTGGCGCGTTTATCGCTGTCTATCTGACCTCCCACCGTTGGACACAGACAGAGATCGGTCTGGCGCTTACGGTGGGAACCATCACCGCGATGGCCAGCCAGGTGCCAGGTGGGGCGTTGGTGGATGCCATGCGCGACAAGCGCGTTGCCGCCGCCCTGGCGATATTGTCGATCATTCTTTCGGCGCTGCTCTTTGCGCTCTGGCCAGCGCCATTGCCGGTTATGGTGGCCGAAATTCTACATGGTTTTGCCAGTTGCATGCTGGCTCCTGCCATCGCTGCTATTTCCTTGATTTTGTCGCGCTTAAATGAAATTGGCGCGCGCCTCGGGCGCAACGCGCGCTGGGCGTCCATCGGCAACGGGTTGGCGGCGGGCGCGATGGGGGCGACCGGGTATTATATCTCTAACCGCTCGGTCTTCATTTTGACCGCGGCTCTGGCGGCACCGGCGTTGGTTGCACTCTGGTATATCCGCCCGCAACTTACCCCAAAAGAGGCGCATCCCGCGGCACAAACGGCTTCTGACACGTTCGCGGGAAGTTGGACTCGTCTGCTCGACCGACGGCTCTTGGTGTTTTCCGCGACGGCGGCTTTATTCCAACTCGGCAACGCTGCCATGCTACCGATCGCCGCAGGGGAAGTGACCAAACACATCTCCAACGGCGCGACTCTGGTCATTGCAGCTTGCATCATGTTACCGCAGGCCGTTGTCGCATTGAGTTCCCCCTGGTTTGGCAAAGCCGCGGACCAGGTTGGACGCCGGCGTGTGCTGATCATTGGGCTCGGGGCGATGACACTGCGTGGGCTGTTGTTTGCGGTCGTCACATCGCCTTACGCGATTGTTGTCGTGCAATTGCTTGACGGCATCAGCGGCGCCTGTTTTGGCGTGCTGCTGCCGCTGATCGCAGCCGATATCACGCGTGGCTCTGGTCGGTTTAATTTGTGCATGGGCATTATTGGTCTCGCCAGCGGCATCGGCGCCTCCATCAGCACAAGCCTTGCCGGTTTGGCGGCTGATACTTTTGGCGCTCATGCGGCGTTCCTTGCGCTGGCGATGCCGGGGTTTGCGGCAGTTGCTGTCACCTGGCTGGCGTTGCCCGAAACGCGGCCCAATCCCGACGACCCGGAGAACGGAGGCTCCGTAGGCGGGAAATTGCGCGCATCCACGCTTTAATGTCACAGCAATAGGGTGAGCCTCTTTGCGCCATCCACCAACGCAGCTCACAACCGCTACGCCGCGGCACGGCCGTGCAACATCGTCGATGCCCAGGATACGGCAGGCTTGCGTTGGCGGATGGCGCAAGCTTATCCGCCCTACAAAGAGACTAGCGTCCGGTCGCCGTGGCTCACCCCCCTCGTTCCCGCCCGGCCTTGCGACACGGTGTGGGTGCGCTTACCCTCCGCGTCGAGAATGATCCCTTACGGGATAACCACTATGAGGACGACATGTTCAACGGATCCCTCGTTGCTCTGATTACCCCGATGCAGAGCGACGGTCGTGTCGATGAGGAAGCCTTTGCCCGCTTTGTCAACTGGCAGATCGAACAGGGCACGCACGGAATTGTGCCGGTGGGCACAACGGGCGAGTCACCCACGCTCTCGCATGAGGAACATCGCCGCGTCGTGGAAATGGCCGTAGAGGTGGCTTCGGGGCGTGTGCCGGTGATCGCCGGGGCGGGGTCAAACAGCACGGAAGAAGCCATCGAACTGACGCGGCACGCCAAGGCCGCCGGCGCCACCGCGGCGCTCTTGGTCACACCCTATTATAACAAACCGACCCAAGAAGGGCTGTTCCTGCATTTTTCGGCGATCGCGGATGCGGTGGACTTGCCGCTGATCATTTACAACATCCCGCCGCGCAGCGTGATCGATATGAGCGTTGCCACCATGGCGCGGCTGGCCCAGCACCCCAACATCGTTGGTGTCAAAGATGCAACGGCGAATTTGGCGCGACCGCTGCAAACCCGCCGTGCCTGCGGACGCGGGTTCTGCCAGTTATCGGGGGAGGATCACACAGCCTTGGCTTTTCTAGCGGCCGGCGGCGTTGGCTGCATTAGCGTCACCGCCAATGTGGCGCCCCGGCTTTGTAGTGAAATGCACATCGCCTGGCAGCATGGACGCGTCGAACAAGCGATGGCGCTGCAAGATCGGCTGTTGCCGCTGCATGATAGCCTGTTTGCGGAGACCAGCCCGGCGCCGGTTAAATATGCTGCAAGTTTGCTGGGGTTCGGCGCCGCGAAATGCCGCCTACCGCTGGCCCCAACCAGTGAGGCGACGCAGCAAGCGGTACGCGCGGCCATGGTTGAGGCCGGGTTGCTGAACTGATTTCACCATGGCTGAGACCAAAACGGCGCGAAAATCTGGACTGATCTCTCACGGGGTCGCCGCGCAAAACCGCCGTGCGCGCTTTGACTACACCATTAAGGAGACGGTGGAAGCCGGCTTGGTGCTGCGCGGGCCGGAGGTGAAATCGTTGCGCCACGGGCGCGCCACTTTAAGTGAAGCCTGGGCCGGCGAGCGGGATGGTGAGGTTTATTTGTTCAACTGCTACATCCCAGAATATCAAGGCGGCGTGCTCTCGCGCTTTGAACCAAGGGCGCCGCGCAAACTGTTATTAAAGCGTAAGCAAATCGGCTCGTTGCTCGGCGCTGTGACCCGCGGGGGCGCAACCCTTGTACCGTTGCAGATACATTTTAACGATCGTGGTCGCGCCAAAGTGCTCCTCGGTGTGGGCGAGGGCCGCAAGAAAGCCGACAAACGCCATGCTGTCGCCGCTCGCGACTGGCAGCGCGACAAAGCCCGTGTTATGCGGGCCAAGGGCTGAATCTGATTCGCCCGGCCGCGCTTTTGGCAGCGTTGCTCTTGGCAAGCTGCGACCTGCCACCGCCACAGGTGACCCGTGTGGTCTCGCCGCCGTCGCGAGAGGCGCTGATGGCTATTCCAATGGCTGGGACAGAGTCGGGGCTGTTTACACGGATTTGCCGCCCGCTGGGCTCTGGGCCGTTCCGGGTTGTGGTCATTAACCACGGCTCCCCTACGATCGCCGAGGACCCGCTGAGCATGAAGCCGCGCCCATGCGACAGTGAGCTCAGTGCCTGGTTTCTGGCGCGGGGCTTTATGGTGGTTTCTCCCATGCGTCGGGGGTTTGGACAAAGCGGTGGCCCGATCAAAGAGAGCAGTGGCTCATGCGAGACACCGGATTATGTCGGCGCCGGGCTTGAGGGCGCGAAAGATATCGCAACGGTCGTTGACTACGTGACCGGGCTGACCGATGCCCGGCCCTATGGTGCCGTGGTGGTCGGCTTATCAACCGGTGGCTGGGCGGTGGTGGCTTATGACAGCCTTCCGCATCCCCGGGCGAATGCGCTGATCAGCTTGGCGGGGGGGCGCGGGGCTTGGGCGGGCGGTCAACCCGGCTTGAATTGTCGTCCCGATCTCTTGGCGCGCGCCGCCGCTGCTTTCGCACGGCAGGCCACAACGCCGATGCTTTGGCTGTATGCGGAAGACGACCGGTGGTTTCCACCCGCCGTTGCGGTTTTGTTGGCTCATTCCTATCAGCAAGGCGGTGGGAAGCTCGATTTTATCCAACTCCCTGCCACTGGAGGCGATGGGCATTTCGTGTTTGACCGCCCTGGCTCTTCACAGATTTGGGGAAGCTGGTTAGGCAGCTATATCAACGATCGAAATTCTGGGTCATGACCAACGATAAACTCATTGCCCGCAAGCAAGCCTGGGCGCGCGAGGGCCGCTTACTCACCGGCCGGAGCGCCGACCCGACGACTCGGCTTCCGCCAGGGCAACGGCTGGTGCGAGATTGGCCGGTGCTCGATTTGGGGGAGCAACCTCTCATCACGCCGGAGCGTTTCTTTCTGGAACTGAATGGGGCCGTGGAGGTTCCGCAGCGCCTGACTTACCGCGAGTTCATGGACCTGCCGCAGATCGCCAGCACGTCTGACATCCATTGCGTTACCCAGTGGTCGCGTTATGACAATACATGGCGTGGCGTCGCGGCTCAGACCCTTCTGGCGCTCGCCCAACCGCGCCCCGACGCAAGACATGTCGTTTTCCATGCGCATGATAACTACACGACCAATGTGCGGCTTGACCAATTTGACCAGCCGGATGTGCTTTTGGTGCATGAGTGGGAGGGCAAACCGATTGATCGGCGCCATGGCGGCCCGGTTCGGGTGCTGATCCCTCAGCTTTACTTGTGGAAATCAGCCAAATGGGTCCGCCGCATTGAATTTCGCACCGATGACCAACCGGGGTTTTGGGAAACGCGGGGCTATCACAATAATGCCGACCCTTGGGATGAGGAACGATATAGCTAATGGCCACTTATGAGTTTGTAACGGTGGACGTCTTTACGGATCAACGCTTTGGCGGCAACCCGCTGGCGGTTTTCCCTGACGCTTCTGGCCTTAGTGATGCGGAGATGGCTTCCGTCGCGCGCGAGTTTAACCTGTCTGAAACAACATTTGTATTTCCGCCGGAAGACCCGCGTCATACCGCGAAGGTGCGTATTTTTACGCCTGGCGGTGAGATTCCTTTTGCCGGTCACCCCAATGTCGGCACTGGTTTTGTGCTGGCGCAACGGGCGGAGGTTTTGCCGGAGCATTTTACTTTTGAGGAGCTCGCCGGGCTGGTTCGTGTGCATTTGCAACATGCGCCAGGCGGCCCAGTAACCGGCGCCAGGGTTGCAGCGCCACAGGCTTTGTCAATTGGATCCGCGGTTCCGATCGATCTGGTCAAAGCCTGTGTCGGCCTTGAAACGGAAGATATTTTGACCACAGCGCATAGCCCGTTGGTGGCCTCGGTCGGGACGGCGTTCGTGTTCGCTGAAGTGGCCACTCTGGAGGCGCTTGGACGCGCGACACCGGATCTCGGGGCATTTCGGCGGGCCGTTGCCGCGATGCCTGAACTCCGCGGGCGATTGGGCTTGTTGCTTTACGTGCAGATTGCGGAGAGCGCGTTGCATTTACGGTCTCGGATGTTCGCGCCGCTCATCGGGATTACCGAAGATCCCGCGACTGGCAGCGCAAATGCGGCGCTTGCTGCCCTGTTGACCTCATTTGCACCCGGCGAAGACGTTGATCTTGCCTATGAGATTGAGCAAGGCATTGAAATGGGCCGTCCCAGCCGTTTGCTCGCAACTGCACGAAAGACCGGCGAAGGGCCCGTGTTTGCGACAGTGGCGGGTGATTGTGTGATAATGCTGCGCGGAGTGTATACGCAAAGCTAGAGGGAATTGTCGCCCGCAGCGCGGTCGACGCGAAGCACGCGACGACTTTGGCGATGCGGGCTGGAACTGTTATCGCAGCCCATCGGCCGGAGCGCCCCTGAGCACGAAGGATTTGAGCGTGTCCACCTCATGCTCTTTATGCTGGATATGTGCCCGCACCACATCACGCACGCTTATAATTCCCACCATTGCGCCGTTGTCCACAACTGGCAAATGCCGAAAATAACCGGCATCCATAAGCCCCATCGCCTCATCGATCGTTGTCTTGGGCGAGGCCACTGTCAAAGCCCGAGTCATAATATCGGCCGCCGTCATTGCCAATGCGGCCTCGCCGACGGTGGCCAACGCCTTCACCAGGTCGCGCTCGCTCACGATGCCGGCCAGCGTCTGTTCACCCTCGATGACGACCACGGCGCCGATCCGACGAGACGTGATGATCGATGCGATTTCCCGCACGGTGGTGGCGGGAGCGACACTGATGACCTCGCTCCCCTTTTGCTTGAGGACGCCAGCGACGTTCATGAAACCCTCCCCTATTTGACTTGACCAGACCTGGTATAGATCTCAGGAAAGACCAGACCCACGGGAGACGATTAACCGCAAGCGAGGTTTGGGCGTTGGCCTATTCCAAAGCTTTCAACGCCGCCTCCGGGTCTAATGTCCCATCATAAAGGGCCCGACCCACAATGACACCTTCAATTCCCGGCACCGCGGCGGCACGCAATGCAACCAAATCAGCAACCCCGCCCACGCCGCCCGAAGCAATTACGGGAATGGTGATCTGCTCTGCCAACTCAACGGTTTGCTCTAAGTTCAACCCTCCGAGCATCCCGTCACGGCCGATATCGGTGTATATAATTGCGCTGACCCCGGCGTCTTCAAATGGACGCGCCAAGTCTGGCGCTTGCATGGCGGATGTCTCTGCCCAGCCTTCTGTGGCGACGTACCCGTCGCGCGCATCAATGCCAACGGCAACCCTGCCAGGGAAAGCACGGGCGGCTTCGCGAACGAAATGTGGGTTCTTGACCGCCGCGCTGCCCAAGATGACGCGGCGCACACCGGTTGTGATCCATCTCTCAACCCCAGCCATATCCCGTATGCCACCGCCGAGTTGCACCGGCACGTTTGCGACTGCCAAAATGGCCAGCACAGCCTGCGTATTCACGGCACGGCCGGCGAACGCGCCATTAAGATCAACCACATGCAACCATCGGAAGCCGCAATTCTGCCAGCGTTGTGCCTGCGCCGCGGGGGAATTGTCGTAAATCGTTGCATCATCCATTGCGCCGCGGCGCAAACGCACACAGGCGCCGTCTTTCAAATCGATCGCCGGGTAAAGCGTGAGTGCCATTAGCCGATCCGGCTGCCAGATTGCAGCAGTTTGTAATAATAATATCCACGTAACGTTTGACCGCCGACCCGGGCGTAAGCCGGGTGCTCCCCCCACCGGACATAACCGAGCCGATCATACATGGAGATCGCTGCGCTCTGAGTCTCGCGAACGTCGAGATTCAACACGTGATAGCCCATGGCGCGGGCAGCTTCCTCGACACGCGTTGTCAACATGCGGGCAAGGCCAAATCCACGCGCATATGGGGCAATAAAGCTATGCGTTAATGTCGCGGCAAAGGCTTGCGCCTCGTTGTTGCGATGCTGACGCAAAAGTTGGGCAGAACCGACTATAGTGCCGTCTAGTCTGGCGGCGTAGATCTCACGCTCAGGCACGAGCAGTAGCCCACTAAAATAGCGCTCGAGCGCCGCCCGGCCCGGAGGGCTGATCCAACCGAACCCGCCTCCCTCTATGATGGCGGCATCGGCGGCCTCACAGATGGCGGCCATGTCTTCCTCATTCCACCCGGCGATTTTCTCCACCGCCAGGTTATGGCTCACTTCGCTCACGGCGCCCAAAGTAGAAAATTATGGAGGATGCGCAGCCCGACTTCCTGGCTCTTTTCGACGTGAAATTGGGTGCCGGCGCGGTTGCGGTCAGCCACGAAAGCGACAACTGGGCCGCCATAATCAGTGGTCGCGACAATTTGCGACGGTCGTCCACCTGAAAGAGCATAGCTATGGACGAAGTAAGCGTGGTCACCTTGCCGCAACCCTTCAAGCAAAGGATGCCCGTTTGCGCGAAAATGCAGTTCGTTCCAACCCATTTGTGGCAGGCGCAAGCCGTTCTCAGGCAATTGGGCGATTTCGCCTGAAATCCAGCCGAAGCCGGGGGTGACCTGATGCTCAAGGCCACGCTCAGCCATCAATTGCATTCCGACACATATTCCTAAAAAAGGCGTTCCTGCGTCCGTCGTTTGCATAATCGCGGTTCGCAGACCGGAAATGGCCGCAAGCCCGGCGGCGCAGTCAGCAAAGGCGCCCTGCCCTGGCAGAACAACGCGATCCGCTGTCAAAACCTCAGCGGGGTCGGCGGTGATGACAACAGAAGCCTCTAATCCAGCCCGTTCTGCCACAACCGCCAGCGCGCGCGCAGCAGAGGCGAGATTACCGCTGCCGTAATCGATGACGGCAACCTTCAAGGGATCCGCTCCATCAATTCGGGCCTTGCCCCGAGCAGGCGGGCCTCGGCGGAGGCAATGTCACGCGCAGCAATGACATGGGGCGCTGTGTGACCGTTCAAGGTGAGGTTCCAACGACGCAGATCCTGCCCAAACAGACCGAGCACCCAAGCCGATAGAATCCCCCCGACGACACCGAGTGGCCCAGGGATCAAGGCAATCAGCGAATCAGCGACCAAAACCAAAAACCCCGCGACCCAGGCGCCGTGGACAAACAACCAAAGCGGCCCAAAAATCGCCGCTCCCCAAGAAAATCCCTCGCGGATGAGCACAGGCTCCTCATCGCGGCGGAGATGGACGGTGTAAAATCTCATAACGATCCCTTCGTCGAGGGGATTTGGTTGAGCGCTCGCGGATCGGCCTCAGTGGCGGCGCGCAGCGCGCGGGCGACGGATTTGAAGCAAGCCTCTGCCACATGATGCGCATTTTGGCCGGATTTCTGGGCAATATGCAGGGTCATCAGCCCGTTCATCGCCAGCGCACGGAAGAATTCTTCAAACAACTCGGTATCCATCTCGCCCACTTTGTCGCGGGCGAAGGTCACTGACCAGGCGAGAAAGGGACGGCCCGAGAGGTCAACCGCGGCTTCCACCAAGGCTTCGTCCATGGGAACGATTGCGTGGCCAAACCGCCTGATACCGCGTTTGTCACCCACCGCACGTGCCAGCGCCTGCCCTAGCACGATGGCGATATCCTCTGTGGTATGGTGGAAATCGATATGCAAATCGCCCTTTGCCTGCAACGACAGGTCAAACAAAGCGTGCCGGGCCAACGCCGTCAGCATATGGTCAAGGAAGCCGATGCCAGAGTGCACATCTGCCTGCCCCGAACCATCCAAATCTAGGGTCAGGGTGATCGCGGTTTCAGAGGTGGTTCGCTCAATAGCAACGTGGCGCGGCATGAGCCTAGCCTCTACTCGAAGCCGGGGCGCCTGGCCAGAACCAACCCGGCGCCATCAGCCAATCACCCAAGATTTATCGTGAGATTTCCTCCAAAGCGAGGCCCGCGGTGCGCGGCCCCATGCCCCCGATCGCCAACATCACAATTCCCATACTTCCTGCAATGAGTGAGAAAACACCCGCAACCCCATAGTTTTGTAGGGTAAACGCAATCACAAACGCCATGAATACAACGCTGAGTCGGCTCCACGAGTAGACAAACCCCACCGCCAGCGCCCGGATGCGCGTTGGGTAAAGTTCCGTCTGATAGGCATGGAAAGAAAACGACATCACGTTGTTGGACAGCGTCAGCACGACGCCGCAAAGCGTGAGGCCCAAACCAGTCGACATTTGAGCAAAGGCGAGACCAGATAAAGCGACGGCGCCGGCCGCCGCGACGACGAGCCATTTTCGCTCTACCCGGTCGGCCAGCCAGAAACACAGCAACGGGCCGAAAGGCGCCGCAATCGCAATGATGAAGGTATATTGCAGGCTGGTGGTGACGGTGATGCCTTGCTTGATGAGCAAAGTCGGCACCCAGTTGGCGAAACCGTAATAGCCCACCGTTTGGAATACATTGAACAAAATCAACATAATCGTTCGGGTTAGATAGGGTTTTTGCCAAATTTCGAGAAAACTTCCGCGTGCCACCGGCGGCTCAGCCGGCCCGGGCAGCGGCAGGCGCCGCCCAAACTCGGCTTCTACCGCCGTCTCAATGCGTCGTGTTGCCGCATCGGCATCGTCAATCCTGCCATGCTGTGCAAGCCAGCGGGGCGATTCCGGCAGGCCGCGGCGCAGGTACCAAACCGCAATGGCGCCCACCGCGCCAATCAGCACCACCCATCGCCACCCTTCCATGCCCAGAGGCGCGCGGGGAACCAGCAACAGTGACAGCAGGGCCACCACCGGGATGACCGCGAATTGAATCGCCTGATTTACGACAAAAGCCCGGCCGCGCAGGTGTTTCGGCACCAGTTTGCTGATGTAAGTGTCGATGGTTACAAGCTCGACCCCGATGCCCACGCCGGCGAGAAACCGCCAGAAATTGATGCCATTGGCTGTGCTTTGCGTCGCCATCACGATGGTACACACGCTGTACCAAAGCAGCGAGAAGGTAAAAATCGTCCGGCGCCCAAACCGGTCTGCGACGAAACCAAAGGCGATGGTGCCAACAAACAGCCCGGCAAAGAACGCGGCGACGAAACTGGCAAAGCCATTAATGCCGAAAAACCCGACCGTCGTTGCGCTGAAAATGCCGCTTCGGATCAATCCGGGCGCGACATAACCCGTGAAGAACAGGTCGTAAAACTCAAAAAAGCCCCCGATCGAGAGCAACACGACCATCTTCCAGATATGGCGTGTGGCTGGCAGCCGATCAAGCCGCGCACTAATCGTGGCAGCCACCTGCGGTCCGCGGCCGGAGGGGGTAAACTCTTGCAGCATGGGCGTTTCCCGTGACGTTTCTTCGTGTATTCTGCGCAGATGAGACGGTGTTGACCACCCCCCCATCTTGCTGAGACGGACCGGACACGCCATCTCGGCCCGATCATGCAAAGCAACACAACTTCTGAGGATCGCGTGGGCTGGCACGGCACCACCATCCTTTGCGTCCGCCACGGCGGTCAGGTGGCCATGGCCGGGGATGGCCAAGTCACGCTCGGCCAGACGGTTATTAAGGGCAATGCGCGCAAAGTGCGTCGCATCGGCGCCGGCAACACGGTGCTGGCGGGGTTCGCCGGTGCCACGGCCGACGCGTTTACCCTGCTCGAACGGCTGGAATCCAAGTTGGAACGGTATTCCGGCCAGTTGGAGCGCGCTTGCGTCGAGCTCGCCAAAGACTGGCGCACCGACCGTTATCTGCGCCGACTGGAGGCCATGATGGCCGTCGCCGACCGTGACCGCAGCTTTACCTTGACGGGCCAGGGCGACGTGCTGGAGCCAGAGGATGGGGTGATCGCCATCGGCTCAGGCGGAAATTTTGCGCTGGCCGCCGCGAGGGCGTTGGTTGAAGTGCCGGATTTGTCGGCGGAAGACGTGGCGCGGCGGGCGATGCGCATTGCCGCCGATATTTGCGTCTATACCAATCACAGCTTGATTGTAGAGACGCTGGGGAGTGAGCCATGATCGAAGTTCCAACCTATTCCCCGCGCGAGATCGTCTCGGAGCTTGACCGGTTCATCGTCGGGCAAAACGACGCGAAACGCGCTGTGGCGATCGCTCTGCGCAATCGTTGGCGCCGGCAACATCTGCCCGACGCCATGCGCGAGGAGGTGGTGCCGAAGAACATCCTGATGATCGGCCCGACCGGTTGTGGCAAGACCGAGATTGCCCGGCGCCTGGCGAAGCTCGCGCAGTCACCGTTTATTAAAGTTGAGGCCACGAAGTTCACCGAGGTGGGCTATGTTGGGCGGGATGTAGAGAGCATTATCCGCGACTTGGTGGAAATCAGCCTGAACATGTTGCGCGAGGCCTCCCGCCGCGATGTGGCCGCGCGCGCCGAGGCGAATGTGGAGGAACGGCTGATCGACGCGCTGGTCGGCGATAAAGCGGCTGCCGACACGCGCAATAAATTCCGCCGGATGCTGCGCAGCGGCGAGTTGGAGGACAAAGAGATTGAGGTCAGCCTGACTGACACGGGCGGCAGCCCCATTGGCCAGATCGATATTCCCGGCGTTGCCTCTGCCCAGATGATCAATCTCGGCGAGATGATGAAAGGGATGATGGGCGGTCGGCAGACGACGCGCAAAATGACAGTCGCTGCGGCGCGGGTGGCACTGGCCAAAGATGAGGCAGACAAACTGCTCGACAATGAACGCCTCACGCGCGAAGCCGTGGAACATGCTGAGAATAATGGCATCGTCTTCCTCGACGAGATCGACAAAATTTGCGCACGCACGACGGAAGGCGGGTTTCGCGGCGGCGATGTTTCACGCGAAGGGGTCCAGCGCGATCTGTTGCCGCTGATTGAAGGCACCACAGTGACGACGAAGTATGGCCCGGTAAAAACCGACCACATTTTGTTCATCGCCTCCGGCGCTTTCATGTTGGCCAAGCCGGCGGACCTTCTGCCGGAATTGCAGGGACGTCTGCCGATTCGCGTTGAGCTTTCGCCGTTGAGCCGCGACGATATGCGGCGGATTTTGACGGAGCCAGAGCATAGCTTGCTGAAGCAATACGCGGCGCTGCTGCAAACCGAACAGGTGAATTTGGAATTCACCGAAGACGCGATCGATGCGCTGGCCGACCTGGCCACAGACATTAATGACCGCGTGGAAAACATTGGGGCGCGGCGCCTGCATACCGTGCTGGAGCGGTTGTTGGAGGAAATAAGTTTCAGTGCCACCGACCGGGCCGGCCAGACGGAGACGGTAGACGCCACGTATGTCGGTGAAAAGGTCGCACCGCTCGCGGCTAAAGGTGATCTGAGCCGGTTCATCCTGTGATCGATCCGTTTGTCCAACCGGAAGAACCCAGCGCCGCAGCCGCGATTGCGGCGATTGGTGAGGAGCTTGCGGTATTCGATGACTGGATGGAGCGCTACGGGTTCATCATCGATTTGGGCCGCAAATTGCCGGGTTTTCCAGAGGATTGGGCAGATGACGCGCATCGCGTGCCGGGCTGCCAGAGCCGGGTGTGGATGGAGTCAGCGTATCGTGAAGGCGTGATGTATTTTGCCGGGGCGTCTGACGCGGCCATCGTCTCTGGTCTTATCGCGCTCTTGCTCCGTGTCTATTCTGGCCGCACGCCTGCTGAGATCGAAGCGACCGACCCGATTTTTCTGAAAGAACTCGGCCTGTTAGAGGCTTTGTCTACCAATCGCGGCAACGGCATCGCTGCCATGGCCCGCAAGGTGCGGGAAGTGGCGGCGATGCATAACCCATCGGTATCTTGCAGCGTCGGAGGATCGCGATAAAAGCGTGGTTTTAAGCGGCAGCTTAGGCGGTGTGCTAATGCATTTCTTTGTCGCCGCCGCTTAAGTGTCGGTCTGGAAACTTTCTTCACCTTCTCAAGACGTGACTGTGGCCGTCTGGAGCGTTGCGCCCGCTTATCGATGTTCCCGCATCGACTGCGCGGGCGCGCATTCCAGACGACTCACATTAACGTCTTGAAAAAGCAAAAAAGCTCCCGGACGGACACTAAGCTGGGCTTTCCGCATTTGGGGTTGTTGACGAACACGGCGTTATGGGCTGTTCGCAATGGTTTAAGGAATTAACGCCATTTTGCCCCTTGACCGGGACATCGATAAATCCCAACAGCGGCATTTTGCAGGATGGGTGAGCGAAGAGGCTGGGCAAGAAAATTCGCTGCGCCGGCCATCCGAAGGCGGTTTTCTGGGCTCCGGTGCTCAAAAACCACCTCCGAGCGGCGCCAAGGGGCGCCTCTGGCTCGGCGCAGCGAATTCTTGCCCAGCCTCGAAGCGTTACCCATCAACCCGGCCGGATTGATGGGTAACGCTTCACTCACCCATCCTACGTCGCTGACCATTCCGGCCACGTTATCGGTCAGGCTCTAAGACCTCACCAAGTCTTTGTCGCGAAATTATGATGCGCTTCGATATACCGGACCGTTCCTGATTTGCTGCGCATCACAATTGAGTGGGTCACGGCGCCGCTGCCAAAACGACGCACACCCCGAAGCATCGCGCCCGTGGTCACGCCGGTGGCTGCGAACATGACATTGCCCTTCGCCAGTTCACCAACGGTGAATTTATGGTTGGGGTCGGTGATGCCCATCGCTCGGCTGCGGGCAATCTGATCTTCATCTTCATACATCAACCGCCCCTGCATCTGCCCGCCAATGCAACGCAATGCGGCGGCAGCGAGAACGCCCTCTGGTGCGCCGCCGGAGCCAAGGTATAAATCCACCCCCGCCTCTGGCTGCGCTGTGGCGATTACGCCCGCCACATCACCATCACTTATCAACATGATGCGGGCGCCGGCCTCACGACAATAAGCGATCATCTCGGCATGGCGCTCCCGCTCTAGCGTGCAAACCACCAGGTCTGATACGCTGCATTTTTTGGCGAGCGCGAGGTTTCTGAGGTTTTCTGCAACCGACGCGTCGAGATCGACCACTCCGTCCGGCAAACCGCCGCCAACGGCGATTTTGTCCATATAAATGTCGGGGGCGTGGAGGAAATTACCGGCTTCGGCCAGCGCAATCACGGCAATGGCGTTTGGCGCGCCTTTCGCGGTTAGGTTGGTGCCCTCTAAGGGGTCAACAGCAATGTCCATCGCCGGGCCGCCGCTGCCAACTTTTTCGCCAATGTAGAGCATTGGCGCTTCGTCCATCTCCCCTTCACCGATCACCACGGTGCCACTAATCGCCACGGCGTCGAAAGCTTTGCGCATCGCCTCAACTGCGGCGCCATCGGCTTCGTTCTTTTTGCCGCGGCCCATCCAATGAGACGCAGCCAATGCGGCGGCTTCCGTCACGCGCACCAATTCCAGCGCCAAATTCCGATCTGTATGGGCTTCTGCCGCGTGTGTTGTTGTCGCGCTCATCTGATGCTCCTATGCCGCCTCGATGCGTATCAAAGCCGGTGTCTCCACCACGGCGTCAAGCTTTGCAATGAGGTCAAGTGCCGCACGCATCGCCGCCTCGGTGGTTTCGTGCGTGACGAGAACCACGGCCACCGCTTCCCCCGGGGCCCGACCATGCTGCAACATGGAGAGTAATGACACACCTTGGTCGCGTAAAATCGCGGTGATATCGGCAATGACACCCGGGCGATCGACCACCATCAATCGCAAGTAGTAGGCGCCAATATGCGCCGACATTGGCACTGAAGGTGAGTCGGAGAGTGCGGTCGAAGCGGCGCCCCAAACCGGCACCCGCTGTCCGCGGGCAATGTCAATCAAATCAGC
>Ga0116231_10010031_pt1 | contig 15529 bp, 13 predicted proteins | sample S1TSphgellanicum_2_FD_89695 | JGI IMG/M metagenome (GOLD analysis project Ga0116231, IMG submission 89695) | Host-associated microbial communities from peat moss isolated from Minnesota, USA - S1T2_Fd - Sphagnum magellanicum MG | ecosystem: Host-associated > Plants > Peat moss > Unclassified...
AAAAAAAAAAAAAAAAAAAAAAAAAAAAAAAAAAAATATACAAAAAAATAAAATTTTATAAAAAAAACAAAAAAAAAAAAAAAAAAAAAAAAAAAAAAAACCACCTTTGGGGGGAAAAGGTCTTTATTTTTCTTATTGACTTGCAACAAAATTTCAAATATTTGAACAAGTGTTTTTGGATTTTTTCATGCAAATTAACAATTGACTAGGATGTATCCAATTCCTTATATCACCTCCAAAAGTTCCACACTCCTCAATTGTCCATGTCTTAAGATGGGAACCATTGATCAACAACCTTGAATCCTTATTGTCCATCAAACAATCTCACTTCAACCCTAAATGTACCATGCACTCAATTGCATTTGGGTCATTGAACTAATGATGAACAAAGAAAATAAAATTTAATCATTAAATAAACCCCAAATGGTGGTCATTGGTCACAAAATCTCTACCATCAAATGAAAAAAAAAAGGTTGTTGTGAACCATTAAATCGTCATTAAACCTAATCCAAGAACCCTAAACTTAATCTATAATGTTGATTATGGCAATTTGATAAGGACCATCCATCTTGATTGAATGAATGCTCTTCCATTTTAAAACATTTCCTCCTTTTCATTTATTTGGCAAGCAATTTCATTTCGAAAAGTTCCCCCCTCAACATACTTGTTTTTCATCAATTGATTTCACCTCATTCAATCCATGACATTTGATTCATGTTTTTTGTCTTTAATTTGTGTTATATATTTAAATAATTTGGCATTGTCCATTTGCATCAACATTCATTTTAGGCATGGGTTGTTTTATCAAATATATTTGGGCCCCTCAAACTAGGGCTTGTATTTTGCATATGAGGCTCAACTTGATTTGATCATTTTCAAAAGGGTAGATTGATCAATGCCATTTATTTAATAATAAATCAATTTTTTCCTCATGTTTTTAACATCTCTTATGTTTTTTCATTTATTCTGCTATGCCACTAGTTTTCTTCTCCAACCCAACATTTGTGCTTTCATGTTTAGCTATATTCCATTGTGACCATTTGAGTCCAATAAGTCTTTATGTTCTTTGCTTCTAGTTTATGCTTTGCTCATTGATTTTATTTTTTGTTTGATTTATTATGGTCTTAAAACTCAAAACTTTTTATTCATATTCATATTTTTATTTTGTTGTAAGTAAGTTCATTGTTTACCATGAGGCAAGTTCAATAGCTCATTGTTGCCATTGATTACCTTTCATTTGTCAAATCTTGCAGTGCTCAAGACAAGGAATAATTTGTTGTTATATTTTCTAAGTGTTAGGTTTTTTGCTTGAATGTTTTTTTTTTACTTTTCTTCACTAATGGTTGTTCTTTTCATTTATCAAAATCTTTTGTCTTGTGATTCCTTATAAAGCTACAACTTGTCTAACTTTCATTTCTTTGCTTTCAATAGGGTTTTTTGTTATAATTTTTAAAATATGATTTTAAAATGTTTCTCCCAAATTCCAATAGGTTCAAAATTAGTAGTATATGAATTTTTGTTTTTCTTACTTTTGTTTCAAATAAATTTTTGATTTAAAATTTATTTTCAGCTACCCCTTGTTCCTTTTACATCCTAGATGGCCATGGTACTTTGATTCAAAAGTTATGGATACAAACTCTTTCCTTTATGCTAGATCAATTTTTCAAATATATTTGATCAAAGTTTGATTGACATGTTCATTTTCTAACATTACTTCCAATGCCCAATATTGTTTTGGGAATTTGTTTCATTTTTGTTAATGTTAAAATTTGAATGTGGTTTTAAACTTGGGTTGTTGTCTTCTTGCTCTTGGGTGTGCTTATGCACTTTTCTAACCCAATCTCAATTTTTATCATTAGCTTCAATTTAATCTTATCCATCTATAGGAAAAGTTTTTTTTTGTTTTGTCTATGTTGGGTAAAACCCTTGAGTGAAAACATTATCAAAATTGGGCACATGCTTGGCTACCCCCTTACATGGACATTTACTTTGATAATGCCTTTGCCCTCAAGCTTTACTTTACACATAAGAACCTTCCATCAATGCCTTGTGATTTATGTATGTTTAGATTCATGCAACCTTTGCCTTGTGCTTTATGATGGGCAAAGCCCATGGGTTTAGGACATTCTCAAAATGCAAAGCTAGACTTGGCATTGCTTTATCCTAGGCCCCTTACTTTGGAAATGCCCCCACCATAGGGCCTTATGTTACACATAAAACCTAGTCACAAATTCAACAAACAAATTTTCCAACCTCTAACAAAAATGTAATGTTCCAACAATGTGGGGTTGTTATGTAATGTTAATGCCCTTGAAAGGTCTCATTATTTTTGGTATATTTATGACATCTAGTCATTCATCTACTTCACTTTTGATGAGAAAATTTACTTGTTGTGTTGTGCTTGGAACACAACTCATTTGAATGTCACATGCTTGTATTCACTAAAAAATTAAATGGTGTTATATTTGATTTGTTTGGTGTGCACATGTGAAATTGGATTGAGTACCAATTGAATGCATGATTGATTATCACAATAAAAATCTTGAGCTTTGTTAACACTTGTTGAAAGTGTACAATGTCATTTGCATCGTTGTTCAACATTTAATATTCTACCTCAATGGTTGAGAGAGATGATTGGTTGAAATTAACTACTCCAATCGATGGGAACAACCCCAAGCTTATGAAATATCCTATCTTTTTGTATATAATTAATGTCCATAATTTACATCAATGAAGGTAAGTAAAACATTATTTTCATAAAATATGTGTTGTTTTTTTGGATATAACAATGCATATGATTGAATGTTATACATATATCACATAATTTGTTTTGCCACTTTCAAATGTGCCTCATGAAGTTTAGATGAATAATGATTTGTTCCACTCATAACATAACCAATGCCAAACCATGTGTTGATGATAGCATGCAGCTCCCAATCATAAATTGATACAACATGACATCAAACTTGGGCATACCTATTTCATTTTGAAACGTCAAACTACCAAGGTCCATAGGAATCTTGGCATAAGTGCATTTATCAAGCATGAACTTTAACATGTGTTGGATGTATGTGTGTTGGTGTAGCCAAATCACCTCATTGATGGTAGGAAGTTTTAGTGGGTGTTACCACATGGAGTCATTTAAGGAAAAATTTCATGCATGGTCATGTGGAATATTTAATATATATTTTAAAATATTTTTACTTTGCATTTGTTTCTTATTGTTGCATTTATGTAACCAAGGGTTTTGATTATTTGTAAGACAAAATGTAAGTTTTTATAAAAAATTGTTAAGATGATAGGATTCAAAAACTTTATTCCTAAAGGTACATGAACTCCATGAATGCCATAATCCTTGATGGATATCATACTATTCAAAGATTCATTTAAAAAATCCATAGCCACTATAAAATGTGCATTATTTGACAAGCCTTATAAGTAGCAATCAAAGTTGAACAAAAAGAATTAAAATTTTCATTCCTTTCATGTGGCTCTTGGATGAGTACTTATCTTGATATTCAATTGTAATCCAAGAATTCAATATACATATTTTACATTACTATTGAATACTTTCATAAACATGTCATAAGCATCTCCTCCAAAAAAATAATAATTATATGAGTTCATTAAGGATTCTTAAATAGTTCTTATGTTTGTTCTTCAAATTTGTGGTTTTCCTAAAAATGTTGATATAGAAAATGTTTAGGGACATCAAAACATGTGTTGATTAATGTGGGCCATTCAAAAACCCACAATTTGGATAATGAAAAACTATAAACAAATGAATCAAATGTTGTACCATAAAATCACAAATAATTTTTGAAACCAAGGTGGTCCAACCAAATGATGGTGTGATGTTTTTTGTGGTACCACCCAATGATACTTTCAACCCAATATGAATGATATTAGTTCCAATGTATAGTGAAACATTTTAAAACAAAATCATTTCAAATGTATCCGTGAGAATCTTATCTATTTTCTCAAGCCTTTCAATGTTACATCTAATCAAAAGTAGGCCATCCACATGGCTAGAGTAGCAATATGACATAGTTCTTTTTTTATGGAATAAAACATTTGAAAGTTGAATGAACTCTTCTAAAGTCTCATTGATCTCCACTTCTTGTCAATACAATTGTTGTTTAACATAAGCAATAGAACGTTTTCTCCAACTTGCATACCAAATATGAATTATTGGAACCTTTGAATCCTATAGGTATTTCCATCAACACATCCTCCTCTAGCTTTCCATTAAAGAAAGTTGTTTTGGCATCCATTTGCTTCACCTTCCAATCTCACATCATTGTTAATGCCAACATGGTTCATACTGTAGACCATCACACAACTAGAGCATAAGTTTCAAGGTAATCAACTCCTTATGTTTGCTCAAAGCTTCATGCAACAATTCTTGCTTTCAACTTTTGTATTAAATTCCTAAGGTGATAACCTTGGTTATATATATATATATATATATATATATATATATTTGTTTCATGGTGATTGGCTTTTAGTCCATAGGCTTCATTACAATGGTCCATGTTTGATTGTTCTTAATTGATTTGATCTCTTGAGCCATTGCTACTCTCCAACCCTCATGTGGTGTAGCCTCAACATACATCACATGATTTTCAATTTTGATAGACATGGCATAAAATTCCTTTAGTTGAAATGATGTTTGTTTGTCTTCTTGATGGATTTTTTGGTGAAATAGAGTTGAAATTAGTACATCATTTAACCATTGCTCCCTTTCAACTCTTAGCCTCTATGCATGTTCATCTCTTGAGCTCTACTCCTCTTCAACTTGTGCAAATGTTGATTCCCCTTAGTATTTGATGATGTGTGCTCTTATGATTAAACATGTTTTTGAGTCACAATATCTTCTATTGGAAGTAATTCAATAATGTTTTTTCTTATGGGTCCAATGTCATCAATATTATTGAAGATAGTTCAAGAAAACAACTTTTATGGCAATATTGTTGGTAATTGTCCTGGTTAGTCATAACTTATTGTGGATTCATCAAAAACCACATCATGATTCAACATAATTTTCTTTGTGTTCGAATTGTACAACGTATATAATTTATTATGTTCATCATTAATGCCGAGACAAACAAAAATGACATTTTATCTACCTACATACCTACCATAATAAACACCTACCTACCTACCTACCTAGAATTTGAGTACAATAGGTGGGTAGGTAGGTATCTAGGTACCATAGTAAAGTAGGTAAGTAAGTAGGTAGGTAGGTACATACTATAGTAAATAGGTATGGTACTTACCTACTTGCTACGATATTTAGGTACCTACCTACACTACAAGGAATCCTATCCATACCAACCCATGTGTATTAAACTACAAAATGGTTTTAAATTGCATATGTAACCATGACTTGTGACTATTACAAATGAAAAGGAAAAAAAAAGGAAAAATGTAGTTATATCATTCAACAACTAATGGCATTCAGATGATAAATGAAAAATGATGATCCCATGATAAATGAAAATTTAGTTGTTTTTGCAATTCATAATGTGGTTCATAGGCAATAGGACATCACATGGAATCTTATTCAATTTGAATTGCAAGAATGAATTATAGTTGCAAATCTAAATGTGTTTGTGTGAAGAAATATATATGTCATGGCTAATGAAATTGTTGGATTTGGTGGTTTGAATTTGATTTCTTAATTACCTTGAATGAACAAATAGTTAAATGCATAATAAAATTTGGTAGGTTCGTGAAAATTTTAGAGGACCACTAAAAATGGTAAAAATGAACCATCATTTTCAATTTTCAACATAAGGTTGTGTAGGTGCAAACATTTTTCCCCAAACAAATGGGGTTGTTGAATTTGGTGGTCTAAATTTGTTTTCTAAATTATTTAGAGTGAAACGCCATTTCAATGTAATAATTATTTATAAATAAGTTTGTTGCACATTATAGTTTGTGCATTTTATTTCTTTGTTAATCTTTGTGTTATAACCAAAATCAAATAACCTAGTTAGTTAGATTAACTTAAAACACTAAGTTTCTTTTTGTATTATGCAATCATCCAATTTGTAATTATATGCTTGACTAATTGTCATTTGCAACTATGTTACATCATTTTTATAACTATTCACCATCCTTTTCAGTCTACTACTATTATTATTATGACTATGGTGTAACTAATTTACAACTACTAAGTTTTCCATCCTTCCATGTTGATTAATTTTTTGAGCTTTTTATCCAAAAAAAACCATTTGTATTAAATTAGTTATAAAAGTAGTCACAAATTGATTACCTTTATGTGGTGTACCTATATTTTTAATGTACACTACAATGTTTTGAAATATATTAGGATATATTCATAAACTATGTTGTATTTAAAGCATGTCAAATATACATTTTGCATACATTGTGGGTGGATTAGACTTGTTAAAAAAAGGTTGAGTAAATAAGTAGATGACATGATAATAAAGTCCATGTATCAAAAGCAGTAAAGTCCATATTAATAAGAGCCCACCTACATATTCAAAATATATACACCTTTAGAAAAAATAAATTGAAAATTGAGAAAAGAACAACTATGTTAGGGTCTTATGAAAATATAATTCAATTTTAACCATTCAAAAGTTTGTAATTAAAATTTGACTATGATTTTGGAGGGAACTTTCAAATAAAATTTTATTGTTTGGTGTTACACCATATATTGAATCACTATAAATAATTTGGAATGAAATTCAGTATGAACCTTTTTATTTTTTACCATTCTAGTCTATCACCCAATTCATATTTTTGTATTTTAAATATCCATTGTGAAAGTGGGTGTACTTTTATTGAAAAATTAATCACATAGATATTTTTATAATCAAATTTTTAATGTATAACCAATTTTAAATTCTCAAATTGAAAAGTTTTATTATTCATTAAAGGTGTCCAAAGAAAAAACACTTTACAAAAGTGTGCATTATGACTCAAAAAGTGAGCCACCATAGTGTGCATTTACCCTAGGTATAGAAGGATTGTGCACTAACTATGCCATGAATAAACTTGTCAACTAGTTTCCTAACCATTGAGAATTCATTTAGGCGACATGAGTTGATAGTCATAACTATGCCATGAATAAACTTGTCAAACAGTTTCCTAACCATCAAGAATACATGCAAGTGGCATGAGTTGATAGTCATATTAAATCACATTATCAAGCAACAAAGAAACTTGGCAAATGTGTAGAGTTTGTCATATTCTTGCATGAAAAGCTAAATCTCTCCAACATCATTGGATTTTGAATTGTCATCCTCATAAGGTGGTTCATGATTAATCGCTTGCATCCTATAACTAAGGCCATGGATATGATGTCAAACACTAAAGGAAGTTATTTTTTATATATTTTATGCATCATGTGAAATAAAGAGGTATTTTTTTGGTATGTTATGAAATTATAAAATATTAAAAGAATATTTTATTAAATTAAAACTATTGTATATTCTCATAATCTAATTCTAAACACCCTATTTACATTTAAATAAATTATAAAATATATTAAAAAAAAATACCATATATGATTTTCTACATCATTTGGACAAAAAATGGAAGCAACTTCCTCGGGTCCAACATTATTGGGCCTCCCATTGTGCTCCCCAGGGTTTGGCCACAAAATCAAGCTGCTAGAGACAGTGGTTGTGTTCATGAGTCTGCTTGAATTTTGATCCCCACATGAAGAATCCCAAATATGTCACCAAATGGAGAAGCACCAGAAGGAGGATGGGGTGGCAATGAGGCAATGAAGATTATGGCACATTGGTCAACCCAGAGTTAAAGAGCTTCATTTGCAGGCTCATTCTTCAAGCCTTTGCTTGTAGTAATGAATGGCTTCATCAATCAAGCTGGCCTAGAGCCTGTAACCTTTAGCCCAATTGGTCACTCTTGAGCTCCACAGTTTTGTATTGAGCATCTTTGAGGCTGGCATCCTGATACCCACTTGTGGAGGGAATGCATGAACAGCACAGCCAATAGAGTGCAGCACATGGTTATGATCAGATGCAAGTGCAATTGCTTCTGCAAAGTACTACACTAGGGCTGAACTTCAAAATTCCCTGCAGAGAAAAGCTTAGTGGTGTAAATCCTTGAAAATTTGAACTCTTAACATTTTGGCTTGTATGGTAAGGACTGGGGATGAGGAGGGCCTGGCAGAAGACTGAGAGCCAAGCGCAGGACCTGAATGCTCAGAACTGCCTTGTTTTGAGCTCCTTATCCAGCATAAAGATCTGTTAGACTTTTAACAGACCTGATTTTGTTTGAGAAGGAGAAGAGGCACCTTACATGTTAGAGAATGGGCCAGCCCGGGTTGTGTCAGGTAAGCCTACAGGTGAGCCTGGCACCATTTTGAGCATCATGTTTTGGAAAAAAGATGGATTATGAAACTTTTTTTGAAAATTGATGATTATGTTATGATAAAAAGAGGATTCCGGTCCCTGACAACAACAGCTGACTATTATGTCAGAGTATAGACAGAAGATATTGATGACCTTAAGTGAGGGATCTGTGATTTAAGGAATGCTTAAACATGGCCGTGTGATGAGAAATTAGGGGATGAACCCTAATGAATAATGTACAGTGCCTCATCTGCTGGAAGTTGAAGATGACAAAATTTCGGCAGTTGATGGTGACTGATGTTGAATCTTTTGAGTTTTTTGTTTTTGTAGTGTCTTGTTCTTTTGTAGGTTATGAGCTTGTTGAAGTCTTTATGAGCGGTGACGTTTAATCTGTGTATGGCTCTCCTTATGGGTGAGCTCTGTGTGGTGTGCTGCTGCTGGGTGGATCTTCCTTGTTGGACATCAATCAAGTTTGGATGGTGGTGGGAGCTAAAAAGGCTGCAGAGTTTTTGCTACGAGCAGCTAAGTTTTCAATGGTCTTTTGTTTTGGTTTTGGCTTTGGCATTCTGGTTTTAATTTTGTTTTTTTGAAAAATGCTCTTGTGAACACTGGAAGGAAGAATGCTTGAAGGTGGAGGCTGTGTCGGTTCTAAAGGAAAAAATACTTCTACTGCGGTACACATCCTTTAGACAACTGCAGTCTCACGATAGGAGTAGGAGTCTGTGATTGGGGGATGATGAAGATCACTAGGGATCTTGAGAATGACAAAGTTTGGCAAACAGAGGTCTGGGGTATTATTTGGGTATGAGGGAAGAGAATGCTTGATTGGCTCAGGACCTCCAGATGCACATTGTGTATATGTTTTTGGTGGTGTTTCATCTGGGACTCCAGTAGGGGCTGATGGGTTGCACATGATAAATCTCTTGAGGAAAGCATGTCTTCAGTATGAATCACTGTCAGATCTTCACTTCCAACGTTTGCCTCAATTCTCTCTGGCTACTGGTTGTTTCAGGGTTTCTGTGTTCTATTGGGATGTTCAAGTCTGTGAGGAGGGGTGCTCTGTTTTGCCAAACACTGTCAGTGGAAGCTCATGAGAGTAAGATTGGAGCAATCTGACTCCCATTGGCTCATTGATTTAGTTTTCAGTTTAGATCAGAATAGTTTGAGGTTGGACCTGTGTAATTGTTCCAGTCATCAAATTGAAGAATTTTGTTGATTATCCAAACTGCCTGAGTCATGTTCATGACCATGAATTTATTGATGTGAGGGGAACAATCTTGTGCCCCGGTTTTCGTTACAGCCGAATCTTCCCACAATATCATTTCTGCACATGGTTCCTCAAATATTGAGGGAACCTTATGCATAAGGTGTGTCCTCTGTCATAGCAGACATATTAACAAGGGCAAGGCCTGGTGCCCTCCACATACACTAAAATAATTCTACCAGTTTCTTTATGGTCACCATAACTCAACTATATCAGTTTACAACTCCAATTGGGTCAACTGTCCTGTCTGCCTTCATGTGCCTTTGAAACAGTATGCGTCAAGTAAATGGTTGTGTGCAAGCAATGTGTCTCATCTATTGTCAAACTGTCAAACTTGAACTGTGACCAAGTTAGCGTCTCCTCACTATTGATGTAATTCAAGTTTAGGTTAAACCTCTTGGTTCCTTCTAGCTTAGACCTTGGAAACCTTTTGAATCAGTCAACAGACAAAAGTAGACCATGTACGACAAACATGCTATCGATCAACTGGCCATGTAACAATGATGTAAGTGAACAATGAAAAAGCATGCCTGTTCACATACCAATCAAATTCACCAATGATGAACATAGCATAATTCTAAGAAACAAATGTGACATTCAAATCAGCTGACACATAATAGGGTACAAAAGTATACCCTGACAATTTGGCCTACAACTACTTTCATTGTTTTGGTTTGCAGAACCAAGTTTCAGAAAAGTCCTGATTTCAGTGAAATTTTGAGAGTGCCAAGAAATATCAGACATATAGAAGACTACCGGGCCTAATATATAGATTTTTCACTTCTTTAGAAATTGAACCTGTGACTGGGTTCTACAACAACACATGGAAGAGAGTTCAGAAGGTGCTTCCTTCAGGTGGCTGATGAAGCTTCCGATTGGGAGGAGATGCCATATCCTTCTTGAGAGCTATCAGGATGTTTTCCATGGTATAACTCCGGCGCCACTGTGCAAGCATAGCAAAATGCCTCGCATCAACCTGCATAGTGAACCATGAAGTTTGTTTGACGTGAATTAAAAGAAAAGTGGAGACAACAATTTCTAGTGAGATCTGGGTCTGTTTCTACAAAAGGTTTTGTGCAGCCACTTGGTGAATGAATGGAAATAAATAATGTTTACATAGAAAGGAAGGGATCCATCAGATATTTGAAGATGACAGCAAATAGTTGTAGAACACAACACGCTCTAGTTGAATAGCTTACGAACAAGAAAATGGTGTAAAAGGCACCTGAAAACATTAATTTCACAATGCCCTAAGATGACAAGAAAAAAGAAATTTGAGTATCCTTGGCACCAGGCTCTGAAACCCTGATGCCACACATGATGACTAGGCAACATACAAATATTAATCAAGATCAGGTTCTGATTACTTACAACTCCGGTTTCCTGGTTGACAGAATTCATGTTGATCCGAGAGTGGAATCTGACACTGGGAGGTCGATCAGGATATTCCTTGTCACAAAAGAGCTTGACAGTGTAAATGCGCCCTTCATGAACTGACTGTTTCAACAAAGAAAAGAATTACCACATTGGTGTCTCAGCAGTTTCTCCAGCAGCTGCAGCTCCTCCAGAAGGAAGGACCACCTCTACCTAACCTGATAGGATCACAATTGCTTTTGCAGTATGGTCCAGAGTTTACACTTTGGCATGATGCTACCAATGTGGCAGCTTCTCAAAGGAACTCTCCAACTAAAAGTCAGAAACAATCACCCTAAAAGAGAGTTATCTAGCACTGAACAATGAATGAGATGCAGGATAACAGTAGAGTGTTGATGGATCTAACATCCAGAATTGAGCAAAAAAAAGTTCCCAGCCCAAAATACGCCATCAAAGGCACATGAAGATTCCAATATAGTTTGAAGAGCAATGGAGACCTTGCACACAAATGCATCCTTCTTCAAGCAAGTCCCGGTGTCTTGAAACCCGAGAAAAAAAATTCAACAAACTCATTTCAAGAAAACTGTGATGTGTGCAGCTTCTATACTAAAAGAATTTCCTTATACCAATGGATCTCAACATGCAAATACATTACAGTCAGGTTTCAGAACACCTCCAAGAAGGCTTGAAACCCTTAAAACCCTTCAAACCACTACCACCACCTCCTGCTGCCCCCACACACAGTGAATATTCCAAGAGAAATGCAGTCTTGTAATCTGCAGAAGGAAGAAACAGAGAATTGGACATATGCTTACGTGATTGGGTCCGATGATTGTGCCAGTCCAAGAACGCATGAACACATCGTCCCCATCATCCATACCATAGCTCACGGACCCATCTCCAATCCCCTTCTCTCCTCTCTCTAGCTCTTCAAGTAACCGAAAGCTTCTTGGAACTAGTAGAGAGAGAGAGGCAGCCGGGAGCACCAAAACACAAATTGTAATTCTTCATCAGACCTTCAGTTTAAGCTCACGAGCTGGGGAGCAGCAGTGGGAATCTGCGATATTATTCTTAGAGATGCCCCGCAGCTCCTCCTCAGACCTTGAATGAGCTACGGAATCTGATCACATTAGTCGAGGTTTCTAGTTTCTTCTGTAATGTCCTCTCAACCCTTTGGAATCAACTGAAGATATTCGCATGGAAAACAAGGCAGGTAGAGAGAAAGAAAACAGCATGCGAAAATACTTATAGAGTGTCACCGTGAACTAAAAGCAAAGTGAGCTTACCAACTACAGAGCCGCCGGTATTCATGATCTCCGTTCCTCCTGCAGAGGGTTTTGTTGAACTTCGTGGGTCAAACTAACAAGTTTCCAGAATTGCAAAGAGAAGTGTCAAAAGCTCCAAGATACAAAGACCACGACAACCTGCAACAGTCGAAAGAAGAAGAAGAAGAAGAAGAAAAACAACTGGAAGAAGACCAAAGATGCACTACTCTAATGACTACAGACGGACACGAATGGAGTTTCACACGACGCAGATGGGAAACGCAAATTAGAAACAAGAAAGAATAATAGACACGATGGTAAAGTGGCCAAGAAGAAGAAAACAAGGGAAGGAGAGAGAGAGAGGAGAGAATGCGAGAGTAGATGCAAAATGTTGCGGCATTTCCAAAATCCTCGAACGACGGAAGCATCTTGCCTTGCCGTGCTGGTGGAGTGGAGCCCCTCCCCCAGAGAGAGAGAGAGGACACCCCTTGATCAATCGGGTCAATCACGAAGGACCCGCCAAAAGGCCTGCGGCATAGCGCACCGTTCTGACGGGCCAATCCAGCGTTGCCTCCACCGATGACCCGCCAACCTAAGGGGTGACATCTGAATAAAGCGCCGCCAGTCGAATCCGTAATTTCTGAAGAGTATGTGGATTTTGAAATTTAAAAAAAAATTAAATTCTTCAACAACATTATTTGTAATTTTGTAGTTCTTTTGTTTTTTGTTTTGTTGGAAACACAACAGACTTGATTTAGATAAGATTTAATCCATATGAAATTCATAATCACCTTTAAGGAGAATTTTGAGGCTCCAATTGGCATTCACAAGTCCCTAACTACAAGCCATAATAACCCCCCAACTTATATTTCATTAGCCACCTTCTAGTTATCACAAGATATTGTTGTTGTCAACTCTCATTCACCCAATGAATTTGAAATGACTCTATGCATGGATGAAAACATCATGATCACTCTATATGCATGGATGAAAAGAAGCTTCTTGATTGTCCTTGCAAGGGATGATGGGTTATTAGAAATACTTTCGACATATGTATGCCTCAATTATTCTTGATAACTTTCATTGGTTAACTAGGTCTATAAGTTTGCAAGTATGGTGATAATAAGGTGTGTGTGTTGCTTAGGGTAAAGCCCTAGGGTGGGTCAAAGCCAAAATAAGGGTTCTTAAGACGAGGTGATAGTTTTGTTTAGCTTTGAATATCAGTGCACTTGTGGGCTTTGCTCATTCTAAAGCATGAGGCAAAGATGATTGTGAAGCTAAACATACATAGATCGTGATGCATAGGAGAGAAGAGGGCTCTTACACCTACTCAAGATTAGGAAGGATTGTTATGTTTACATCTAGGTGTAAGATCCCTCCAACTCTTGAAAAGTAGGTATAATATTTTCCCCCTTTTCTAGGAGGGATCTTCATGGCTCTAATGTGCCCTTTAAATACACTTTGAAATTTCTCAAAATGCCTTACATGAATGTTTGCCCATTTGAGAAACGTGGACCACTCTATGTGGGCCTTGAAGTATCATCGACCAAGGAGCCAATTCAATGGTGTGAAGTTCAAGAGAAGGAGAGAGAGCTTCAAAAACACACAACCCAATGTGTTTGAGAAGTAGTGAGATTCTCAAAATTGTGTCATAATTTGACAATTTCAAACATTTGAGTGTATTAAATTAGAGAATGTGTCTAATAGGGTTGGTTTTGCCACACAAGCTTGGTAATGAGGCCAAGATGTGCCTCTAAATTAACCTCGTAAGACATTAGTGCTCTCAAAACATGCTCAACAATCTATTGCAAATAGCATGCCAATGCCATTGTTAGGATTTAGGGATTGAAGGCAAGTTTTTGTGTACCCCAACACGGGGCCAACATAGTAAAAATGCTCACAACCCCATCAAAAACTTCATCAAGACTTTGCAAAAGTGTGCAAGTGTGCCATGCTTCATATTTAGGTTTGTACAATGCACAAGGGTTCTAATTGAAAGCATAAGTGGGACCATGATGGCTTTGGCTAAAGGTGGAAGTGTTGGCATGAAGTAGTGCAAGGGGAAGAACTTTTGTGTGGCGGAGGAATTACAACTTTGCCAAAGGTTTTTTATGGTCTCTCAAGATCCAATCATGGGCACTTTTGAGTTTAGCATTTCACCCCAAGTGCTCTCTAAAAATCCTGTCTCCTCATAGTCATCATCCCTCAAGCTCCTAGATGATTGGTGCAATCAAGTGATCTCTCCAATTTTCTATCTCCAAATAAATAAAAGCTCAAATGTTCATGAGTTCTAAGCTATCATCTATGTAGTTGATACTTATTTATAATCGTGTTTTTGTTTCCCTTATATTCAGAATATTTCAGAGTTTTCATGTAGTTGATATTTGTGTTTTTCTTCCCTATATTCAGAATTTCATACATTTGAAGATGAAGTCACCTCAAGTTCATTCATAACAACACCAAATGCTGAAGCCAACCGTGGTAGACTCTAACTTGACTCTTTTCAGCACCACACCAACCATATCTCAACCATTTGATTTCCAGGGGACTTGAATTTCAAGAATTTCAAGGTTGCACAAATGCATCTATAACAAGTAAAGCACTCAAAAGGTTTTTTTTGCTTTTCTATTTGAACATACCCTGTGCATGAGAGAGAGAGAGAGAGAGAGAGAGAGAGAGAGAGTGTGTGTGTGTGTTTTTTTTTGTTCTTTGTTTTTATAGTCTTCCAGTCTGATAGGACACGTAAAAGAAGCAACTTCTCATTTGATGGATTGATTTTTTCTTCTATCAAGGTGATTCTTTAAAAAAACTCGACTGGTAGATTTTTTTTGGTGTATGTGGAGGGTACCCTAAATTGCACCTCTAAGGCCTCGCCTTCGGTTGTTATGTAGGGAAGGCACCGCTCTCATACATAACACGACTTGCAACAATCATGAGTTTCCAACTTCAAGCTAGACTGGTTTCCAATTGCCATCCTTCAATCAAGGAATTCACTCCGCACAAGACGTCACTTCTTCCAACTTTGACAAGAAGAGATATGTTGGCTAGCACCCTCATTAAACTTGCAGCAAGCCCTAAAATAAGCATGTATAAAAAGAAGAGAAAAGAGGAGGGCATGAAGGAAAAAAAAGAAGGAGAAAGGGGGGGGGGGGGGGGGGGGGGAAAAGGAGGGGGGGGGGGGGGTTTTGGAGTGAAAACATAATTTTATTTTTATATCTTATTTTGTTTCCAAAAATTTTTTTTTGTTTTATTGGAGGAGGGAACAAACCAGA
>Ga0116231_10010032_pt1 | contig 15528 bp, 12 predicted proteins | sample S1TSphgellanicum_2_FD_89695 | JGI IMG/M metagenome (GOLD analysis project Ga0116231, IMG submission 89695) | Host-associated microbial communities from peat moss isolated from Minnesota, USA - S1T2_Fd - Sphagnum magellanicum MG | ecosystem: Host-associated > Plants > Peat moss > Unclassified...
CGATCTGCGCACCGGGGACCAGCCGCTGTTCGGCGCGGCCGAAAACGGCACCGCCCTGATCGCCAACGGCGAAATCTACAACGACCCGGATTTGCGCCGCGACATGGCCGGCACGCCGTTCCGCACCCTGTCGGATTGCGAGCCGGCCGCGTTCCTCTATGACCGCGATGGCATCGCCTTCGCCGACAATCTGCGCGGCATGTATTCGATCGCGCTGCACGACCCGGCGCGGAACCGCCTTGTGCTGGCGCGCGACCCGTTCGGCATCAAGCCATTGTATGTCGCGACATCGGCAAACCTGTTCGCATTCGCCTCCGAGGCCCAGGCCCTGGTGTCGGCCGTCCAGGGCGGGAGCGGCGGCGTGGACCGCCTGCGCCGGGCGGAACTCATGCAGCTGAAATTCACCACCGGACGGGCGACCATCTTTCCCGGCATTGAACGCGTGCTGCCGGGCGAGACGCTGGTGATCGAGAACGGCCGCGTGGTGGATCGCCGCCGCCGTCTCGCTTTGCCGGCGGGCGGGCCCGCGCGGATCGATCACGCCACGGCCCTGAAGCGGCTGGACGAGGTCCTGCTCGACAGCGTGGCCGCGCATCTGCGCGCCGACGTGCCGTATGGCCTGTTCCTGTCCGGCGGCATCGACAGCGCCGCCCTGCTGGCGCTGATGCGGCGGGCAAGCGGCAGCCGCATCCAGGCCCTCACCGTCGGGTGGGAGGGGGCCGGGGTCGCCGACGAAAGCCGCGAGGCGGTGCGGCTGGCCGGTGTGATGGGGGCGGATTGCCACCGCCTGACCATGACCGAGCGCGATTTCTGGACTCTCGCCCCGCGCATCGCCGCCGCGATCGACGACCCGACCGCGGATGCCGCCGTGCTGCCCAGCTACATGCTGGGCCAGGCCGCCGCCGGCAGCCTGAAGGTGACCCTGTGCGGCGAGGGCGCGGACGAGTTGTTCGGCGGCTATGCCCGCTACCGCAAGCAGCGCGCGCCCTGGTCCTGGTTCGCCCGCCCGCCGCGCCGGAGCGGTCTGTTTGGCGAGGCCGAGGCGCTGAGCGGCTGGCGGCAGGGACTGGACGATACCGAGGCGGCGGCGTCCGAGGGCCGCTCGGCCATGCAGGCGGCGCAGGCGACCGATATCGCGGAATGGCTCCCCAACGATCTGCTGACCAAGCTGGATCGCTGCCTCATGGTCCATGGCGTGGAGGGACGGACCCCGTTCCTCGACCCCGCCGTGGCCCGCTTCGCCTTCCGGCTGCCCGATGCGAGCAAGGGCGGATTGCGGTTCGGCAAGATGCTGCTGCGCGACTGGCTGGCCGGCGCGTTCCCCCAGGCCGGCGCGTATGCGCGCAAGAAAGGGTTCAAACCGCCGGTCGGCGCCTGGATGGCCGCGCGGGCCGGGTTGCTGGCCCGCCTGGTGGCGGCACAGCCCGGCGTGGCGGAAATGATGACGGCGGCGTTCGTCACCGCCACCTTCGCCTCCGCCCGAGCGGCGCCGCAACGCGCCTGGAGCCTGCTGTTCTACGCGCTGTGGCACAGCCGCCACGTGATGGGCGTCGATCCCGCCGGCGATGTCGGCGAGGTGCTGTCCGAGGCGGCGCGCGTCGGTTAGGCGGCGGGCTGGCGCGCGGTGAACCGCGCGAGGTCGAAGGCGGCGGGATCGACGATCGGCGGCCGGTTGGTCACCAGATCGGCAACCAGGCGCCCGGCGGCCGGCGCGATGCCGAAGCCGTGCGCCGAGAAGCCGGTGGCGAGGAAAAAGCCAGGAAGGCGCGGGACTTTGGAGATCACCGGCAGCGCATCTGGCGTCACATCGATCATTCCGGCCCAGCTGTCCTCGATCCGCATGCTGGCGAAGGCTGGAAACGCCTTGATCAGGTTCCGGCATGCCGTGCGCAGGATGTCGGGCACCGGCGCGGGATCGAGTGTGCGCGCAGCCTCGAACGGGCCGGGCGAGTCGAGCGCGAAGCGACGCTTGGTGCGCGCCTCCTCGATGAACCGCCGGCCCAGCCGCAGGCGCAACGCCTTGTGCTGACGGCGGAAGGCCGGCAGGAATTTCAGGAACAGACGGAAGCTATCCGGCACGATGTCAGTCACGCTGGTGCCGCGCTGGGCGATCGTGTAGCCGCCATCCAGGCGCTTGCGGAACGAGAAGCCCGCGCTGCTGACGGTCGTCTCCGGCAACCCCGGCAGGGGGCCGGTACGGCAGACCGAGCCCAGAACCTTCAACTGCGGCAGGTTGATGCCAGCATTGCCGCAGAACAGCCGCGACCATGCGCCGCCGGCCAGAATCACCGTCCCGGAGGCGATGCGCCCATGTTCGGTGACAACGCCGGCGACGCGCCCGCCCTGGATGTCCAGGCCACGCACCGCGCAGGATTCGCGCAAATCCGCTCCCGCCCCCGATGCCAGCGCGGCGAGGGCGGCCGTCGCAATCGCGGGCTCTGCCACCGCGTCCCCGGGCGCGTGCAGAATGCCCGCCCATCGGCGTGCCGACCCTGGAACGATCGCCTCCACCGCGTCGCCGCCGAGCAGGCGCGCGTCAAGCTGATATTCGGCGACGCTGCGCAGCCAGGCTTCCTGTTTGTCCATCTCGTCCGCGGTGGCGCAGAGCGACGCGATCCCGCTTTCACGGAATCCGAACGAAGCCCGGGCCGCGACGTCGCGCCATAGATGCTTGCTCGCGAGCGCCAGAGGCACCTCGGCGGGCGTGCGGCCGATCGTGCGGATCCAGCCCCAGTTGCGGCTGGATTGCTCCGCGCCGATCGACCCCTTCTCGCAGACCACCACCGACACGCCACGTTCGGCGAGGGCGAGTCCCGCGGAAATTCCGATGATCCCTCCGCCGACGATGACGACATCCGCCGCCGGCGGAAGCGGACTTGCGGCAGACAAGCCGTTCATCACCGTACGCCCATCCGCCGGCACGCCCACAGGCACAGCAGACTCATCACCGCCGCCCCGGCGATGTACAGGCCCGGCGAGGCCGGATTGCCGGTTGTCGCGACCAGCCATGTCACGACCAGCGGCGTGATTCCGCCAAAGAACAGCTGCGCGATCACGTACGCGATCGAGACGCCGCTGGTGCGGTTGCGCGCGGGAAACAATTCGGCCAGCAGAGCCGGCGCGGTCGCGTAATAGCCGCAGTAGAACACGACGTTCAGGATTGCCTGGATGCTGATCAGCGTGACGACGTTCGGGCGCGCCAGCAGCCAGAGGAACAGGGGATAGACGATCAGCATGCCCAGCACGCCGGCCGTCGCCATCACCCGGATGCGGCCCACACGATCCGACAATCCGCCGAAGAACGGCGGCAGGGCGGTGTTGATCACGCCGGCCACGATGGTTCCGAGCAGGGCGTTCGCGTTGGACAAATGCAGATGCGTGTACGCGAACGTCGGCATGTAGATGTTGAGGTAGCTGCCGGCCGCACCCACCGCGACGACGCCCGCGCCGGCCAGGATGCGCCCTTTGTCGTGTGCCGCGAGTTCAAGCAGCGGGGAGTGGTGCTTCACGCCGTCGAACTCGGGAGACTCGTCCATGTCGCGCCGGATATAGATCGCGACGGGACCGATCAGCAGTCCGAACAGGAACGGGAGCCGCCAACCCCAGTCGGCGACGTCGCCGGCCGTGAAACCGCGATTGACCGTGTAAGCCGCAAGCGAGGCGAGCAGCACGGCGAAGCCCGAACTGGCCCATTGCAGGCTGGCATAGAAGCCCCGCCGCGCCGGATCCTGTTCGGCCAGCAGCGCGGTCGCGCTGCCGAACTCCCCGCCCGCCGAGAAGCCCTGCAACATCCGCGCGAGGATCAGCAGGATCGGGGCGGCGACGCCGATCGTCCGGTAGGGTGGCAACAGCGCCGTGATCAGCACGCCCAGCATCATCAAGCCGGCGGACAGCACGAGGCCGGATTTCCGCCCGTTGCGGTCGGCATACGCTCCGATCGCCATCGCACCGAGCGGACGCACGAGATAGGCGATGGCGAACGTCCCCAGGCTGAGCGCCAGCGAGGTGGTCGAGTCGCCCGAGGGAAAGAATTGCGGCGCCAGCACCACGGCGAACAATCCATACAGCACGAGATCGTACCACTCGAACGCCGCGCCGATATTGCAGGCGATGCTGGTGCGCAGCCGCGATGCGGGGCGTGCGGCCAAGGCCATTGGCGCGGTCATCTGCTGTTCCAACAGGGCGCGTGCGTCATGAACTCGTTCCCATCTCAGTCACCGCATTGGCAAGCGACGCCCGGGATGAGTCAACAAAGCCAGACTGCCGCCGGACGAGTGCGAGGCGATCCCGCCGCTACGGGGTCAGGGCCCCGCCATTGATCCAGAGGACCTGACCGGTCATGTAGGCCGCGCCCGGCCCGCAGAGGAACAGGATCGGGCCGGCGACGTCCTCGGCGGTCGCGATCCGGCCCATGGGGATGGTTTTCGCATGGGCGGACACGTCCAGCCGGGGCCCGGTCACACCCCGTCCGGTGCCGCCGCGCAGGAACTCCGTGTCCACCGCCCCGGGCGCCACGGCGTTGGCGCGCACCAACGGCGCGTTCTCCACGGCAAGGCTCTTGGTCAGCGCGATCAGCCCCGCCTTGGCCGCGCCATAGGGGCCGTATCCCGGCATCAGGCGCGCGGCGAGCCCGGAGGACACATGTACCAGCGAACTGGGTGCGCCATCGCTCCCTGCTTCACGCAGCAATGGCAGCCCCGCCCGCGCGACCAGGAACGCGCCAGTCAGGTTGGCGGCAAGAACGCCGTCCCACTGCGCGGGGTCCATCGTCTCGACCGGGACCTTCGCCGCCGTGAAGCCCGCCAGATTGACCAGCGCATCCAACCCATCCAGACCGGCGAAGGCCGCCGTGACGCTCGTGGGGTCGGTGACGTCGATCGGGATGGTCCGCACCGCTTCGGGGGGCGGCGCCTCGTGCAGCGACGCCGGCAGATCGAGGACCGTCACGCGCATGTCGCAGTCCAGCGCCGCCCGCACCACCGCGCGACCGATGCCGCCGCATCCGCCGACGACGGCGATTCGCGTGCCGGCAACCGGGCTCAGCATGAACGGCACCATCGCTCCTGACCTGTCCGGTAAATAGGACAGAATTCGAGTAACGCAGGCTGGGCCGTCGCGGTCAAGGCGAGTATCGTGGCGCATGGCCAAACCTCCGCCTCGGAGTGCGCCGGCCTGGGTCCCGCTAACGGCGGCGCCGCAGACCGATCCGCGTAGGATCGACGAGCCCTCAGGCAAAATCGCGGACAAGCGAGAAAGGAAAACGACCGATGACGATCGTCCCGGTTTCGGAAATCACCAGTTGACACGCCCATGTCTATTACGATGCGGCCACGCAGGAAATCGCGGCGCGACTGCGGGACGAGGTGGCCGCGCGGTTCAGCGTGCAGATGGGACGTTGGCACGCGGTGCCGGTCGGGCCGCATCCGGCGGCGATGTATCAGATCGCCTTCGCGGTGGACGCGTTTCCCGCCCTGGCCCCGTTCCTCGCGCTCAACCGGAATGGACTCACGATCCTGCTGCATCCCAACACCGACAGTCCGCATGACGACCATCTGGACCACGCGCTGTGGATGGGCGCGGTGCTGGACCTCGACGCCTCGATACTGCCCGCCTCGCTGAAAGCCGTCGGCAAGGAACCGGAGACGATCACCCCAAACACGGCACCTTCGGCCGCGTGAGGCGGCTCAGCGCCCAGTGAGAATCCGCTCGACCAGTTGCCGCACCGTCGGGATGTAGCCGTTGCTGTAGAACGGGTCCGACGCGAAGCGGTAGGCGTTGTGACCGCTGAACATCAGATTGTTCTCGATCGCCTCGGGATCATTGGCCGAGTGGCCGATGTCTTGCAGCGTCTTCTGAATGCAGAAGCTGCGCGGATCGGCCTTCTTGCCGTTGGTGAGATCCGGCTCGTGCTGCGCCCAGTTGGAGAAGCGGCACTGGCTGAGGCAGCCCATGCAGGCGACCTGATCCGCCAGAATTTCCCGCGCTTTCTCGGGCGTGACGAACACCAGCGTGCTGTCTGGCGTGCGCAGCGCCTCGGTGAACCCCGCCTTCTCCCAGCCGAGCGCGCGGCCATGGTCGCCGGGCGTGAGATAGACCACCCGCTTTCGCGGACCGACCCCGAATTCGACGGTATGTTCGCCCACCGGTTCGGTGGTGAACGCCACCTGGCGGTCGCTGCGCTCACGCAATTCCTGGATGAAGCGGTTGTTCACCGCCGACGAATAAAACCCGGTCGGACTGAACCGGTTGAGGAAGACGTCGCCCTCTTTCAAGCTCAGCAGCCTCTGCTTCCAGGATTCGGAGACCGGGCTCTCCTGGGTCAGCAGCGGCCTTGTGCCGAACTGGAACGCGATCGGACCGAGATCGGGATTGTCGATCCAGTTCTCCCACTCCTCCAGCCACCACACGCCGCCGGCCATGATGATCGGCGTCTCGCCCAGGCCGAACTCGCGCATCAGCTTGCGCAGCGCGAGCACACGGGGAAACGGATCCTCGGGCTTGTAGGGGTCCTCGCCGTTCGAGAGGCCGTTATGGCCGCCGGCGAGCCACGGGTCCTCGTAGACCACACCGCCGAGAAGTGCCGCCGCCTTGCTGTAGGCCCGTTTCCACAGCGCGCTGAACGCCCGCGCGGAGGAGACGATGGGATAGTAATGCACGTTGAATTTCGCCGCGATCTCGGACAGCCGATACGGCATGCCGGCGCCGCAGGTAAGGCCGTGGATAAGGCCCTTCGCCCCTTCGAGCACGCCCGTGATCACCCGCTCGGCCGCGCCCATCTCCCAAAGGATGTTGGCGTGGATCCGGCCGCGCCCGCCGGCGATCTCATGCGCCTCGCGAGCCTGCGCGATGCCACCGTCAATCGCGTATTTGACCAGTTCCTCATGCCGCTCACGCCGCGTGCGGCCGTGGTAGATCTGCCGGATCGCGCGGCCGAACCGATCGAAGCTATCCGCATTCACCGCGCTGAACGTTCCCGCGCCGCCCGCCAAGGCCCAGTTCCCGCAGGTCTTCCCGGTGGAGACGGAGACGCCCTTCCCGCCTTCCACAAGCGGCAGGACATCGACACCTCCCATGCGGATCGCGTTAATGGCCTTCATCGAGGTCTCCGTGCGGTCATGACAGTTTAATGGCGGTGGGGTCGTTCCCGTGCAACCCCGAACGGCATCCCACCGCGCATCATGGCCAGAGTTTAGCCGGGCCTTTACTCAGCCGCATCAGCGCGTTCGCCGCGGTCGCGGCCGCCCTTGGCGCCGACCTTGTCGGTGATGTCCTCGCCCGTCGTCTGATCGACGACGCGCATCGACAGCTTCACCTTGCCGCGGTCGTCGAAGCCGAGGACTTTGACTTTCACCGCATCGCCGACCGAGACCACGTCCGATGTCTTGTTGACGCGGCCCACCTGCAACTCGCTGATATGCACCAGCCCGTCGCGGGACCCGAGGAAGTTCACGAACGCGCCGAAATCGGCGGTTTTGACGACCTTGCCGTTATAGATGCCGCCCAGTTCGGGTTCGGCCACGATCCCACGGATCCAGTCGATGGCCTTCTGCGCGCGATCCGGGTCGGTCGACGAAATCTTGACGGTGCCGTCATCCTCGATGTCGATCTTGGCGCCGGTCTGCTCGACGATCTCGCGGATCACCTTGCCGCCGGTGCCGATGATGTCGCGGATCTTGTCCTTCGGCACGGTGATCACCGTGATGCGCGGCGCGGTGGCCGCGACCTCGGAGCGGTTCCCGGTGAGCGCCTTGGCCATTTCGCCGAGAATGTGCAGCCGGCCGCCGCGCGCCTGATCGAGCGCCACCTTCATGATCTCGGCGGTGATGGACGTGATCTTGATGTCCATCTGCAGGCTGGTAACGCCGACCTCGGTTCCGGCGACCTTGAAGTCCATGTCGCCGAGATGGTCCTCGTCGCCGAGAATGTCCGATAGGACGGCGTAGCCGCGATCCTCCTTGATCAGCCCCATCGCGATGCCGGCCACCGGTCGCATCAGCGGCGCACCGGCATCCATCAGCGCGAGCGACGTGCCGCACACGGTCGCCATCGAGGAACTGCCGTTGCTCTCGGTGATCTCGCTGACCACGCGCATCGTGTAAGGGAACTTGTCCTTCTCCGGCAGCACGGGATGGATCGCACGCCACGCCAGCTTGCCGTGGCCGATTTCACGACGGCCGGGGCTGCCCATGCGCCCGGTCTCGCCCACCGAGTACGGAGGGAAATTGTAGTGCAGCATGAAATGCTCGCGATACTCGCCCTCCAGCGCATCGATCCGCATTTCGTCCTGCGCCGTGCCGAGCGTGGCGACGCACAGCGCCTGCGTTTCCCCGCGCGTGAACAGCGCCGAACCGTGCGCGCGCGGCAGAACGCCGACCTCGGCGATGATCGGGCGGACCGTTTTGGTATCGCGACCATCGATCCGCATTCCCGTATCGAGAATCGCGTTGCGCACGATGTCGGCTTCGAGTTCCTTGAACAGGCCCTTCGCCTTTTCGGCATCGTGGCCCTCCTCGGTCAGCGCCGTGATGGCGGCCTTCTTGGCGGCGCTCACCTTGTCCTGGCGAACCTGCTTGAGGCTTTCCTTGTAGGCGTCAACCAAGGCGGAACGCGCCAGCGCGTCCACCCGGGCCGACAGCGTTTTTTCCTCCTCGCTCGGCTCGGGCAGCGCCCACGGATCTTTCGCGGCATGCTCGGCGAGTTCGATGATCGCCTGGATGACCGGCTGGAAATGCGTGTGCCCGAAGGTCACGGCGCCCAGCATGACCTCCTCGCTCAACTCCTGCGCCTCGCTCTCGACCATCAGCACGCCCTCGGTGGTGCCGGCGAGGACGAGATCGAGCTTGCTGGTGGCGAGTTGCTCGGCGGTGGGGTTCAGCACGTATTGCCCGTCGATGTAACCGATCCGGGCGCCCGCGACCGGGCCGAAGAACGGGATGCCGGAGAGTGTCAGGGCGGCGGAACAGCCGATCATCGCGACGATGTCGGGATCGTTCTCGAGATCATGGCTCAGCACCGTGGCGACAACCTGCACCTCGTTGCGGAAGCTGTGCGGAAACAGCGGGCGGATCGGCCGGTCGATCAGCCGGCTGACCAGCGTCTCCTTCTCCGAGGGGCGCCCCTCGCGCTTGAAGAAGCCGCCGGGAATCTTCCCGGCCGCGAAGGCCTTTTCCTGGTAGTTCACGGTCAGCGGGAAGAAATCCTGCCCCGGCTTGGCCGATTTGGCGCCGACGGCTGTGCAGAGCACGATGGTGTCGCCATAGCGGGCCATGACCGACCCATCGGCCTGGCGGGCGATCTTGCCGGTCTCCAGGATGAGCTTGCGCCCGCCCCAGTCGAGTTCCTTGCGGAAATAATTGAACATCGATCGTTCCTTGTCAGGTCACGACCGGGTTGGAAGCCAGGCGGATGGCCCGTGGTTCCGTGCGGGAGACGGCGTCTCGGGCGGCATGGGGCGCGGCAGGGGAGGCGCCGCGAGAGCCGTGAAACACGGCTTATCCATGTGGCCGGAAACGCCGTCGCTGCTCCCGTCAGTCGGAAGATACGAAACGCCCGTCTGTCATCCCACCGCGATCGCGGCGGCCGGGGGCCAATCCCCCGGCTCGAATTGCTCCGCGCCACCATGACGCGGAGGTGGCGGCAGTCAGCACGTCATATGGGACGACGCATGGGAACGGACCATCCGGTCAGCGGCGCAGATTCAGCTTGCCGATGATCGATTCGTAACGTCCGTCCCGCTTCTTCTTCAGATAATCCAGCAGGCGCCGGCGGCGGCCGACCAGCATCAGCAGACCGCGGCGGCTATGGAAATCCTTGGAATGGACCTTCAGATGCTCGGTCAGATCGAGGATCCGCTGCGAGAGCAAGGCCACCTGAACCTCGGGGCTGCCGGTATCGGCCGGGCCGGTCGCATGTTCGGCGATGAGCGCCGTACGGCGCTCCGCTGTCATCGACATCGCATATTCTCCTGATAGGGTTGAAGAAACGCGGGCCCAAAACGGAACCGAGGGGCTACAGCAGCCGCTCCGGCTTCAGCCAGCCGTCCTCGAGACGGCACAGGCCGAGCACGCGACTCCCCGCCATGGCCCGCGCCAACCCGCCAGCGGGATCGGCGCCACCTGGAATTCGACCCATCAGCGCGACCAGGCTGATCGCCTGTCCGTGCGAGAGATCGGCGGCTTCCGCCTCCGTCAGGGCCAGCGCCGGGATGTCGGCCAGCGCGGTCGAGACGTCGAGCAGGAAGTCCGGGGAAGTGGGCGGGGTATCCTCCCCGGTCACCAGTTTGTCCAGCGGAATCGCCTGCGCCTCATTGAAGGGGCCGACCCGCAGGCGGCGCAGGGCCGCGACGTGACCGACCGTGCCGCAGGCCAGCGCGAGATCCCGCGCCAGGCTGCGCATATAGACGCCCTTGCCGGACTGGACCTCGAACACCGCCGTGTCGACGTCTGGCCGCTCGATCAGGTCGAACCGATCGACGCGGGCGGGGCGTGGCTCGAGTACCGGCGGCGCGCCGGCGCGGGCCAGGTCATAGGCTCGTTCGCCGGCCACCTTGATCGCCGAATACACTGGTGGAACCTGCATGATATCCCCGCGGAACACGGGGAGCGCGGCGCGGATCGCGTCATCGGTGGGACGGGCGTCCGACGTGGCGGTGGTTTGGCCGTCGGCATCGTCGGTGTCCCGCCCGTCGCCCAGGCGCAGGGTGAAGCGGTACAGCTTCGTGCCGTCCATCACGTAGGGCACGGTTTTGGTGGCCGCTCCGAAGGCGATCGGCAGCACGCCGGTCGCCAGCGGGTCGAGCGTGCCACCATGGCCGGCCTTCCTGGCCGCGAAGGCTCGCCGGACGCGATTGACCACGTCGGTGCTGGTGATGCCCTGCGGCTTGTCCACGATAAGCCATCCGTGCAGATCACGGAGGTCGTTGTTCCGGCGGCGGCGCATGGGTTTAGGGCCGCGGGTTCAGGGAGGGAGGGAAATCCGCTAAGGAGTACCCACGAGTTGCGTCAGGCTTACTTCCCCCCTCCCCTTGTGGGAGGGGCCGGGGGAGGGGTTGATGCCGCACGATCTGATCCGGTTCGCGCGGGAGATGCGTCTGCAACCGACGCCACCTGAGCGCGTGCTTTGGCAAGCATTGCGGGCCGGGCAGCTCAACGGTTTGAAATTCCGTCGCCAAGCCGTACTCGGGCCCTATATCGCGGACTTCTACTGCCCGCCGGCGCGGCTGGTCGTCGAAGTAGATGGACTGACGCATATCGATCCGGCCATCGACCAGAAGCGCACGAACTGGCTGCTGAGCCAAAACATCCGTGTCCTGCGCTTTTGGAACAATGACGTCATGACGAACCTGCCGGGTATCCTGGCGCTCATCGCGAAGGCGGCGCGAACCCCTCCCCCGTCCCCTCCCACAAGGGGAGGGGGGAAGAAAGGAAGCTCCACGAACTGAGGCAGGCTTACTTCCCCCCTCCCCTTGTGGGAGGGGCCGGGGGAAGGGTAGCGGCCTCGCGATCGCGGGGAGACGCGAGTCGGAAGTCACCGCCCCAAATCCCGCGCCACGTCCGGTGCCCGCAGCAGGCTGTCGACATGCATCGCGTAGTCGATGCTCGTGTCGGCCTGGAAGGACAGGTCCGGCGCGAGGCGCAAGCGCAATTCCTTGGCCACCTGGCCGCGCAGGAACGGCGCCGCCCGCTTCAGCGCGGGCAGCTTTTCGGCGATGTCGGACCGGCCCAGCCGCGTGACGAACGCGGTGGCGCGCTTCAGATCGGGGCCAATCCGCACCTCGGTCACCGTGATCAGCACATCGGCGAGTTCCGGATCGCGCACCTCGCCGCGCGCGAAGACACCCGCGAGCACATGGCGGATCTCCTCGGCGACGCGAAGCTGGCGCTGGCTGGGGGCCTTGGCGGACGCCTGCTTCAAGCGGGCACCATCTCGACCTCGTAGCACTCCACGACGTCTCCCTCGCGCAGATCGTTGTAGTTCGCGAAGGACAGGCCGCATTCGTAGCCGCGCGCGACCTCGCGCACGTCGTCCTTGAAGCGCTTTAGCTGGGTGAGATCGCCCTGATGGATCACCACGTTGTCGCGCAGCAGACGCACGCCGCAGCCGCGCTTGACCAGACCGTCGGTGACCATGCAGCCAGCCACCTTGCCGGTCTTGGTGATGTCGAACACCTTGCGGATCTCGGCGTAGCCGAGGAACTTCTCGCGGGCTTTCGGCGCCACCTTGCCGCGGACCATCTTCTCGATGTCATCGACCACTTCGTAGATGATCGAGTAGTAGCGGATGTCCACGCCGTCCCGCTTGGCGAGGTCACGGGCCTGGCTGGTGGCGCGCACGTTGAAGGCGATAATGACCGCGCTGTTGGCGCGGGCCAACTGGATGTCGCTCTCGGTGATCTGACCGACCGAAGACAGCAGCACCCGCACCCGCACTTCCTCATGCGCGAGTTTCAGCACCGTCGCCTGGATGGCCTCGGCGCTGCCCTGCACGTCGGCCTTGATCAGAACCGCGACCTCTTTCTGCACGCCGGCCTGAATGCGGGCCAGCATCTCGTCCAGCGTGCCGCGTGCCGCCGCCGTGACGCCGGCCGCCTTGTCGCGCAGCTTGCGCTGGCGGAACTCGCTGACCTCGCGGGCGCGTCCCTCGTCCTCCACGACGACAAACGGCTCGCCGGCCATCGGTACGCCAGCGAGGCCAAGCACCTCGACCGGCGCGGACGGACCCGCGTCCTTCAGGGCGCGACCCTTGTCGTCGAGCATGGCGCGCACGCGACCCCACTCGGCGCCCGCGACGATGATGTCGCCCTGCCGCAACGTGCCTTTCTGCACCAGGATAGTGGCGACCGGACCGCGACCACGATCCAGCCGGCTCTCCAGCACCGCGCCCTCGGCGGCCCGATCGGCGTTGGCGCGCAGTTCGAGCACCTCGGCCTGGAGGAGAATCGCCTCCTCCAGCTTGTCGAGTCCCGTCTTCTTGGTGGCCGAAACCTCCACATCCTGCGTCTCGCCGCCCATCTCCTCCACCACGATGTCGTGGCTGAGCAGTTCCTGACGGACGCGGTTCGGATTGGCGTCGGGTTTATCCATCTTGTTTATGGCGACGATGATCGGCGCGTTGGCCGCCTTCGCGTGCTTGATGGCCTCAATGGTCTGCGGCATCACGCCGTCATCGGCCGCCACCACCAGCACCACGATGTCTGTGACGCCGGCGCCGCGCGAACGCATCGCGGTGAAGGCCTCGTGGCCCGGCGTGTCGATGAAGGTGATCTGCTGCCTGGACGGCAGGGTCACCTGATAGGCGCCGATATGTTGCGTGATGCCGCCCGCCTCGCCGGCCGCCACGTCCGTGGCGCGCAGCGCGTCGAGCAGGCTCGTCTTGCCGTGATCGACATGGCCCATGATGGTGACGACGGGTGGACGGGCGAGCAGATCGGTGTCGACATCGACATCACCCTCAAGGCCGAACTCGACATCGTCCTCGGAGACGCGCTTCACGCGGTGACCGAATTCCTGCACCACCAGCTCGGCGGTGTCGGCGTCGAGGGTCTGCGTGATGGTCGCCATGACGCCCATCTTCATCAGAGTCTTGATGACCTCGGGCGCGCGGGCCGCCATGCGGTTGGCCAGTTCCTGCACCGTGATCGTGTCGGGCAGGACGACCTCGCGCACCACCTTCACGCCGTCGGCGCGCAGCAACTCCAGTTCGGCCTGCCGGCGCTCGCGTTCGCGCTGACGGCGAACCGATGCGAGGCTGCGAACGCGGTCGTCCTCGCCCTCGATCGCGGCCTGCACGTCGATACGGCCGGTGCGACGGCGATCATCGACCGCCTTCTTCGGCGCGGGAACGGGAGATTTCCGCGGCGGAAGCGCCGCGCCGCCGGGACGGCGGATCGGGCGCGCCTCGTCATCCTCCTCGGTGACGCGCGGCGTCTTGAGGCGCAGCGTCTCCGCGGGCGTGGTGGAGGCCGGAGTCGCGGACACCGGCGGACGGGCGGGGCGACGCACCTCCTCGCCGGGGCCGCGGACCACCGGGGCCGCCGCCTGAGCGGCCGCCTGCGCGGCGGCGGCGGCCTCGGCGGAACGCTTGGCCTCGGCCTCGGCGCGGGCGGCTGCCTCTTCCTCGGCCTTGCGGCGCGCTTCATCCTCAGCGGCGCGCTTGGTCTCTTCCTCGCGACGGCGCGCCTCCTCGGCGGCGGAGAGGATGGAAATCTTCTCCTGTTCGCGACGCTCCGCCTCGCGGCGCGCGTTGTCCTTCTGCTGGTCGGCCAGCGCGCGCTGGCGCGCGGCCAACTCGGCCGCCGTCAAGGCGCGACCGCCGCCAGCCGGCGGACGCACGCCCGCTCCACCGCGCTGCGGCGCCGGCATCGAGGTCGGCACGACGCTCGGTGATCCCGTGGGCGTGGGCACCGGCGTCGGCGCGCGTTTCTTGCGTACCTCGACCTGCACAACCTTCGACCGGCCGTGGCTGAAACTCTGTCGGACGGATCCGGCATCCACGGTCCGGCCAAGCTCCATGCGCCCCGCGGGACGCAGTGAAAGCCGGCTCTTGCCCGCGTCCTGATCGTTGCCTTCGCTCATCTACCCGCCTGTCTTTTCGTCGTCCCGCCGTCAACCGTCGAACCAGATGGCCCGCCGTGCGGTGAAATCCTCTCGCGGGGAAAATCGTCCCCGCCCGCGCCGTCTCTCGTCTCGCCGATCGGCTCGGGTTCGGTAAACCCCGCCAATCGCCCTGCCTCGATAAGAAGCAGATCCGCCAGGCGCCCGGGCGCGACCGCCACATGCACCGTATGGTCGCGGCCGAACACCGCGCCAAGCCTCCCCGCATCGAGCGGCGTGACGACCCGGACCTTGCCGACCCATCCCGCCATGAACCGCGTCCGCTCGTCACGGCTGCCGTCGCTGGCCTGCACGATCAGCCCGGCCCGACCCGCAGCAAGCCATTCCCGCGCCTTCGCGAACCCGGCAACCGCCTGGCCGGCCCGGCGCGCGAGACCGATATGCTCGACGACCCGCCGCGCCAGCGCCGCTTGCAGACCGGAAGTTAGATCGGGGGGCACCGCAACCTTACGTCGGCACGCTCGTGCGAATGCGCCACGGGCACGCGCGATTTCTATCACATCGCCCCGCGCGCTCAACCAGATTCCCCGACCGGGCAGCCTTGCGGCCAGGTCGGGAACGACGATGTCGCCAGGGCCGATAACGAACCGGATCATCCTCTCCTTGGGCATTCGCTCCCGCGTCAGCGCGCAGCGGCGCAGCGGTCCGGTTTCGGGCTCGTCGGCGCCCCCATCCGGTCCGGCGTCCGGCAACTGGTCCACGGAGCCGGAGCCGGTGCCACTTGCCGAATGCGGTTCCAGATCAGTCGTGATGAGCCTCCCCTTCGGCATCCGCGCTCACTGCGTCACCGTCGCCCTCGACGGGTTCGGCCTCCTCGTCGTCGAACCAATGCGCTCGCGCCGCCATGATGATTTCGTTGGCGGTCGCCTCATCCATGTTCGCCTCGCCGACAATCTCCACGAGTTCGTCGGACGCC
>Ga0116231_10010034_pt1 | contig 15526 bp, 16 predicted proteins | sample S1TSphgellanicum_2_FD_89695 | JGI IMG/M metagenome (GOLD analysis project Ga0116231, IMG submission 89695) | Host-associated microbial communities from peat moss isolated from Minnesota, USA - S1T2_Fd - Sphagnum magellanicum MG | ecosystem: Host-associated > Plants > Peat moss > Unclassified...
GAACCCGCGGTGCTCCACGAATCGGAAAATGGCGTCTTTCGCCGTCTGGCGAAACGGATCGTGACCGACGTCGCCCCGCCCGCGGGCGCGCTCGGGTGCAGCGCGCGCCTGCTGGACACCCTCGAACGAGCGGTTCAGGCCTCGTCGTAACCGTCGTCGCCGGGTAGCAGGATCGTCCGTTCGCCGTCACGTACCACGATGCGCGGCTCGACACGAGCGACGTCGCGAAGTCCGTGGGCGAACGCCAACACCTCGCGCGCGGTCGCGAACTGCGCCACGGTCGCCAGGTTCCGCGCGGTGGGTAACAACAGGTCGAACTCGCCGCGCTCGTGCAGCGCGAGTGCGTCGCGTGGACGGATCCACCTCGACGCGACGGTCTCGTGGTCGTCGTGACCCGCGACCTGGCCAACTGGCGCCAGCGCGACGAAGAACCGCGTGTCGTAGCGACGAGGTGGTCCGACGGGCGTCACCCAATGCGCGAGGTAGGCCACGTGACGAAGATCGAGGAAGAGATCCTCGCGCACGAGCAGTTCGACGAAGGAGAGCGATCCGTCGTTGACCAACGCGCGTTGCGCGTTGAGACGATCGACGAGGGGACGATTCGTGAGGTCGATCTCGACGCCGTCCTCGTCGCACGCGACGAGCAGGCCGCCCTCTTCGAAGAGTTCACGAAAGCACGCGACGTAGTAGGCGAGACCACCACTCGGGACCCCGAGTCGCGCCGAACACGACTCGTCGGTCATCCCGATGACGCGTCCTCGCGCGAGTTCGCTCGCGTCATCGGGGTCGACACCACCGCCGGGAAAGACGTAGGCGCCCCCCACGAACTCACTCGCGAGGTTACGACGCAACATAAGAATTTCGTAACCATTCGCGGCGTCACGCAACGTGAGTACCGTCGCGGCCGGTCGTGGCGTCAAAATTTCGGTCATACCGCAAACTACTTACCGGCGCGCATTCGAGACGGCGGCGCCATCACTTCTAGTAAGTTTGTGTGTTCAAGGAGTCGAGGAGCAGCGTGGCAAAGAAACCAGTGGCGAGGCGTGCGCCCGCCAAGGCATCGAAGGGACGTCCGGCGGGACTCTTCACCTGGATCGCGGTAGGTCTCGTCGTGGTCGTCGTCGCGGTACTCGTCATCGTCAAGGTCACCAGTTCAACCTCGGCGTCGACGGGCTCGTCGTCCTTCCAGGCGACCGACCCCACCACGGTCAGTGAACTCACCACCGTGCCCGCGTCGGTCTTCGACAAGGTCGGCGTCACCTCGCCCGTCGTTCCCGTGACACCACCCCAGTCGATCAAGGGACAACCGCTGCTGACCGGCACGTCCAACGGCAAGACCCTGCCCGAGGTGTTCTACTTCGGTGCGGAGTACTGTCCCTACTGCGCGGCCCAACGCTGGCCGACGATCATCGCCCTCAGTCGTTTCGGCACCTGGTCGGGTCTGGGCAACATGACGAGTTCCTCGTCCGACGTCGACCCCAGTACGCCGACGTTCACGTTCCTCAAGGCGAAGTTCACCTCGCAGTACCTGGTATTCAAGAGCATCGAGTTCGAGACCAACGTCTTTGACTCCGCGACGAATTCGTACACGAAGCTCCAAACACCCACGAAGTCCCAGTTGGCGCTCTTTGACAAGTACGACACGTCCAAGTACATAAAGGGAATCAGCTCCTCGGACGACGGATCGATCCCGTTCATGTCCATCGGCAACAAGTTCCTCGTCTCGGGCGCGAGCTACACGCCCGCCACGCTCGCGGGACTCTCACGAAGCACGATCGCGGCGGGTCTCACCACCGCCACGAGTCCGATCACCGCGGCGATCATCTCGTCGGCGAATTATCTCACCGCGTCGTTCTGCACGCTGACGAACAATCTACCGAGCTCGGTGTGCGACTCCTCGGCGGTCGTCGCGGCGAAGAAGGTCATGAAGATCTAGATGAGTCGAAGCGTTGCGCCCGTTTCACGGTGGGCGATTTACACGACGTTCTTTCTTAGCTTGGTCGGTCTCGCGCTCTCGATCTATCTCACGAACGCGCACTTCAACGGCGCCCAGGACTTGTTCTGTTCCGACAGCGGACTGATCAACTGCACCAAGGTCACGACGTCCGCCCAGTCGTACTTCTTGCACATCCCCGTCGCGGTACTCGGGCTCTGCGGTTACTTCGTACTGAGCGTGCTCAACTCCCCGTGGGGATGGCACCTGAAGAACTACTGGGTGGCCGTCGCGCGGTTCGTCCTCGTGATCGGCTCGATGGCGTTCGTGCTCTGGCTCGTGGCGGCCGAACTCGTCATCATCAAGAACATCTGCCTGTACTGCACCGGCGTGCACGTCGTGACGTTCCTGCTGCTCATCGTGATGACGCTGGTGTGTCCCGTGCAATTGGGCTGGGCGCGTTCAGTTTCTGAGTAACGCTCGACGCTCGAGTTCGTTGAGACCACCCCAGATGCCGTAGGACTCGTGGCGGGCCAACGCCGCCGACAGGCAGTCGCCGCGCACGAGGCACGTCGCGCACAGTCGCTTGGCGAGTAGTTCGCGCTCGTGACGGTCTTCTTTTCGCTCGTTGATCTCGGGAGAGAAGAAGAGCGAACCCTCGCTGCCTCGACACGCGGCGGCGTCGGACCATTCCACTGGCGCAATCGACATACCATCCCCCCTGCTTGACCTACGACCGCAGAATAACCACTCCACTCGAACAAGACAAGACGTCATTTGCCTCAACCAAGTTCTCGAGTGGGGCGACGTGCGACCTTGCTACGCTCGGAGGCGTGGCAACGGTACTCATTGCGAGCGACCTCTCCTCGCTGCGTCACGAGCTTCGAACCATGCTCGAAGGGCCCGACCTGTTCATCGAGGAGGTCGCGAGTGGCCACGAGGTACGCGCGCGCGTCGCGCGCGGCGGCGTGGACCTGGTCATCGCCGACATGCAGATCGGCTCGATGGGCGCCATGGCGGTCTGCATGGACCTACGTCACGAGGAGTCCTACGGAGCCGCTGAACCAGTGGCGGTGTTGATGTTGCTCGATCGACGCGCGGACGTCTTTCTCGCTCGACGCAGTGGCGCGGAGGGTTTCGTCGTGAAACCCCTTGATCCACTGCGGGTGCGCGCCGCCGTGCGAGCACTGCTGCGCGGTGAAGAGTACGAGGACGAGACCTACCGTCCCGCCACCGTACGCGCCGCACTCACTTGATGGGCGATCAACGACCTCCCTCGAGCGGCCTCGCGCGGATCCGCGCGCGCTTCGCGGGTTCACCCGCGCCCAAGGTCGATTCGCCCGAGGCGGAGGCCATCAAGGACCGGGTCGATCAATTGAGCGAACTCGAACTGCGTGACGTGATGACGCCACGAGTCGACGTGGTCTACCTCACTATTCCGGTGACCCCCGAAGCCATCGCCGAAGCGGTGCGCGACACCGGACACTCGTGTTTTCCCGTCGTGATGGGTGATCTGGACGAGGTCGAGGGCGTGCTGTTCGTCAACGACCTCTTTCGTTCGACCGCGGTCAAACGCGCGATCGGCGTCTCGCTACCCACGACCGAAGAGATCGCGAGGAAGATCCGCCGCCCCCTGATGTTGCCCGAGACCCTCGACCTGCTCGAGAGTCTGAAGGAACTACGCGAGCAGCGACGCACCTTTGCCCTCGTCTTGGACGAGCACGGCGGCGTCGCGGGCGTGATCTCCATTCGCGACATCCTCGAACAGCTGGTGGGAGACCTCAGTGACGAGTTCGACGAGGACGAGGAGCCGCCGATCGTGCGCATCAAGGACAATCGTTGGCTCGTCGACGGACAGACCCACGTCGACAAGGTCGAAGAGGAACTGGGCGTGGTCATTCCCGAAGGCGAGTACGTGACGATCGCGGGATTCGTGCTCGACCTCGCGGGCGAGATCCCGGCCGCCGGCACGACCTACGAATACGGGGAGTGGACCTTTCGTGTGCAGTCGGTGGAGCGACTTCGGATCAGTCAGGTCGTGATTGAGCACCACCCACCCGCAACTCCCGTCGAGACCGATACCGAGTAGCCCTTTGTGGGCCTCGCGCACCACGGAGTAGGATTGTCAGGCTGCGGGGCAACTCGCTGCGGGCTGTAGCGCAGCTTGGTAGCGCGCTGCGTTCGGGACGCAGAGGTCCCGGGTTCAAATCCCGGCAGCCCGACCACCACGTGGTGTACGTGGCAATGCAGTACAGGCCCCCATCGTCTAGCGGCCTAGGACACCACCCTTTCAAGGTGGCGGCACGGGTTCGAATCCCGTTGGGGGTGCGATGAAATCTGTCACGTCATCGTGAACAGCTGAACCTGTGCATGCTATCGAAAGCCCTCACCTTTGGGCTGGTAGTCGCGGTCGGGATTGATTCTGGTCTCGCCGATGAACTCACCGTCCTCGGTGGCGAAGGTGACGACGTCGTCGAGGACGTAGAGACGAATGGCGTGGCCGCGGTATTTCCAGCCCACGTTGAGGTGGCGCAGTCGACCCAAGTAGCGCAGTGTCACGTGACCGCGCACGTCCACAGTGTCGGTGCGGATGCGCCAGTGGGGTTGATGGATCAAGGTGTGAGGTTTGGCTTTAACTCGCGCGTGGTAGGCGACACTCGGCGTGCGCCGATCGATCGCGCGATGTGGTCGCACGTCGTTGTAGTAACGCACCACGTCGTCCAAGATCACCTGCAGTTCTGCAAGCGTGGTGGCGGGACGTTTGGCGAGTAAACCCTTCAAGGTGCGGTGCCAGCGCTCAACTTTTCCTTGGGTCTGGGGATGGTAGGGGCGCGAATGCTTATAGAGCACCCCGGCCGTAAGTAGGTCGCTCTCGAAGCCGCTGCGTCCGCCGCGGGCGTTCGCGTTATAGATCGCGCCGTTGTCCGTCAGCACGCTCGCCGGTGTGCCGAACTGCTGACACTGCTGGGCGAAGAGACGACGCACGTGCTCACCGTTGACCGTGGGGTAGGCCCGTGCGCACAGCACGAGGCGCGAGTGGTCGTCGAGGAAGGTGAGGATCTCGACACCCGTGCCGTTCGCCAAGTGCCAGTGGGTCATGTCGGACTGCCAGCACTCGTTGGGTAGGTCAGCCTCGAAGCGAATGAACGACGACTTTGGTCGCTTCTTTGGCGCCGGGGTGACGAAACCACGTCGGCTGAGAATGCGCTGGATCGTCGAGGTCGACGGCGCCGCTGCACCCTCGCGTAGGAGGTGCGTGCGGATGGTGTCGGCCCCGGCATCGGTGCCGAACTCAAGGAGCTCCTTGCGCAGCTCGATGATCCGGTCCTCGACCCGAGGCGAGGTCGCGTTCTTGTTCGAATGGGGACGTTTCGAGCGCGGCTCAAAGGCGCTCGGTCCCTCGCTGCGATAGCGAGCGACCAGAGTCGACACCCAGGCCGGCGACACTCCGTACTTCTTCGCCGTGGCCCGAACTCCCAGTTTCTGAGTTACCACCGACGCGACCAGGATCTCGTTCTTGACCATGACACCTCCCACCAGAAGTGTTCACGATGTCGCGACAGATGCGTTCAGTATCTTGTGAGGGTAGATACTGTTGGGGGTGCCAAAGTGCGAAAAGGAGTTACCGTCATATGAACGATCTGGACAGGGCAAAGTACATCGCGTTCGGTACGTATCGGCGCGATGGGGAGTTGGTGAGCACGCCCACCTGGGTCGTTCCCTTCGGCGACGGCTACGCGTTCACGACTGAGCCCGGATCGTGGAAGACGAAGCGTTTGTCGCGCGATCCTCGCGTCGTTGTCACGCCGTGTAGCTTCAAGGGAACGCCACTGCCAGGTGCAAGGACGTATGAAGGGCGAGGAAAGCTGCTCGAGGGCCCAACGGTGCTCGAAGTGCAGCGCGCAATACGCCGGAAGTATCGAGTGGTCGCAACGGCGATGGCCGTTCAGAGCCAGTTCGCGCAGAAGGTCCTTCGAAAGCCCAAGGGTGTCGAAGGGGCGATCTTTTTTGAGGTAGAAGAAACAAGGTAGGGGGAACACACGCAAGGCGCGTACTCTTCGGTTGGCGTCACCCTACGTGGACCTGAGCGTTCACATGGAAACGCTTTTTTGTACTTCATTTTCGTCAAAATGACCAGGCGACGGCGAATGTTCATACCGCCGTGATGTTTCGATAGACAAGGCTGACGAACTTTCGTCTACCGTCGTGAGCATGACGGATCGTGAGTTTTTGTCCTACGAGGATTTTGGCCGCGCAACGAGGGAACTGGCGCAGACCATTCACGAGTCCGGTTTCGCTCCGGACATCATCTTGTCCATCGCGCGAGGTGGGTTCTTTTTGGGTGCGGGCCTCGGTTACGCACTTGGCGTGAAGAATGCGTTCATGATGAGCGTGGAGTATTACACCGGGGTCGACGAGCGGCTCGAGATGCCGATCGTGTTACCGCCGGTTCCGAACAGAATTGACCTTTCGGGGGCCGTCGTACTGGTCGCGGATGACGTCGCGGATTCTGGTCACACCCTAAAGATGGTCATGGATTTCTGCGCTGACACGGTGCGAGAGGTGCGTTCCGCCGTTTTGTACGAGAAGCCACAGACGGTCATAATCCCTGACTACTCCTGGAAGAAGACAGATCGTTGGATTGATTTCCCGTGGTCGTATCTGGGTCCGGTGACGACGAACGGTGGATTGGCCCACTAGGTGAACTCGATCGTGCGATCAAGCGTAAATTAGCGCGACTGAATGACTGACCATTCGAACGAGGGGGTGTCGGCGGACGAGGACGGCTCTCGTACGACGGTCATACGAGGTCACGTCGTGACCTGTTTGCGCGACCCGTCGCACTTTTCGAAGAGTGAGGCAATTCTCGATATAGACGACGGTCTGGTGATCATGCGCGATGGCGTGATCATCGGCGTGGGCCCCTACGCGACGACGGTGTCGAAAGTTCCGCCGATGGCCTCGGTACGTCATTTTCCGGGATCACTCATCGTGCCGGGTTTCATCGACGCGCACGTGCATTACGCCCAGACGCCAATGATCGCCTCGCACGGCGCAACGTTGCTCGAGTGGCTTACGAAATACACGTTCCCCAACGAAGAGCGTTTCGCCAGTCTCGACTTTTCAAGAGAGGTCGCCACGAAGTTCTATGACGAACTTCTTCGAAACGGCACCACGACCGCCCTCGCCTTCTGCACCGTGTTTCGCGATTCGACTGACGCGTTCTTCGAAGAGGCGCTCAACCGCAATATGCGCATGATTGGCGGCAAGGTGCTGATGGATAGAAACGCCCCACTCACGTTGACCGATACCGTCGAGTCGGGCTACGAGGACTCGAGGGCGCTGATCGAGAGATGGCACGGCCGCGGCCGATTGCGCTACGCCATCACCCCGCGCTTCGCGCCCACGAGCAGCGAAGGGCAACTTCGTTCGGCGGCGGCGCTTCGTGACGAGTTCCCCGATTGTTTGATCCATTCGCACGTGTCCGAGACGCGCGAGGAGATTGAGTGGGTCCGCGAACTTTTCCCCGATCGCTGGGGTTACCTCGACGTCTATGACGAAGCGGGGATACTGGGCGACACCACGGTCCTCGCGCACGGCGTGCATCTCACCGACCGTGAACTCGACCGAATGGGTGAGACATCTGCGGCGCTCGTACATTGTCCCACTTCCAATACCTTCCTGGGCAGCGGCCTGTTGTCGCTCAAGCGAGTTCGGGCCGTGCGGCCAAACGTCAAAGTTGGTGTCGGTACGGACGTGGGCGCCGGCACCAGCTTTTCGCTTCTAGCGACGATGGGCGAGGCGTACAAGGTCGCCGCACTCACTGCCTCGTCCACCGACGCCTACGAACTCTTCTATCTCGCGACCCTTGGTGGGGCGCACGCTCTCGGTATCCAAAACTACGTTGGCTCACTCGAAGCGGGCAAGGAGGCGGACGTCGTGGTGCTCGATCCGAACGCGAGCGCCCTGCTCTCGTATCGAATGCAACGCGCGACGTCAAGCGAGGAAGAATTGTTCGTGCTGGCGATTCTCGGCGATGATCGCTGTGTCAGCGCTACCTACGTGGCGGGAGATCTCGTCTACGAACGTCCCGTTCGCGACGGCCGCGACTAGACGACCCGCGAAACCGCGCGAGGCGAGCGACGGCGACGCCAGGCGCATCACGTAGCGGAAATTTTCTGAGATTTTCTTCTGCGTTACAGTCGTGGTACGGGCGGAGTTGACGTTCGTGACAGTTAGGGTGCCAATGTCGCAGTACGAAGACGCGTGTCATTTCAAACCGAAAACGGGGCAAGGTAAGTGAGTTACTTCACGACGAACTGGGGCTATCCGTGGGTTGGGGTCGCCATGGTGATGGTAATCGCCCTTCACGAGTACGGGCTTCGCTCGGTGAATCGTCGTTCGACCCCCGCGCACGCTCGAAGGAGGCGTCGTCGACTGTGGTTGAGTTACGCGGGGCTCGCGATCGCTGGTCTGAGCGTGGTGTCACCCTTGCAGTTCTGGTCAATGCAGTACTTCTGGGTCCACATGCTCCAACACGTCACCGTGATGCTGGCGGCGCCCGCGTTATACGTGTTGGGAGCGCCCGCGATACCACTCGTACACGCGGTTCCCGTGGCTCTACGTCGACGATGGCTGCGGCGGATCTTTCTTCGACCGACGCGCCACCCTCTGCGCGTGGTCGCTGGATTTCTCATCTCACCACTCTTTGCCGTGGTCTTCTTCAATGTGGTGATGGTGGTGTGGATGATTCCGGCCATCTTCAATCCGATAATGGCGATCGAGGATCTGCACATCGGTCTCATGCTCACCACGTTCTTCCTCTCGGGAATCCTCTTCTGGTATCAATTCATTCCCTCCGCGCCATTTCGACCCACCCTCCAACCGTTCGGTCAAGCCGCCGCGCTGGTCCTGACGAATTGGATCATGACGATCATCGCCATCGTCATCAGCTTCTTCACGAATGTGCCCCTCTATCGGTTCGGTATCGCCATGCACAGTATGCCGGGCATGGTGGGGATGTTGATGCCCGTGATCTCGCTCAACCGCTTCGCCGACCAGCAAATCGGTGCGGCGATACTTTGGGTGTGTGGCGACTTCTGGTGCTTCCCGGCGGTCTACATTGCCTTTCGACGCTCCCAGTCCGACGACAATGGTTCTGACTTCGTGACGAAGTTCTTGCGACGTCACCGCAATATGAGCGTCGACGAATTCACGGCGGCGCGCGAGAAATCGGACGCGTACGCGCTCGGTGTGAATGGCGATGACGCCAGCTCGCGTGAACGGTAGTGACGCCTTCGTTTCGTTGTGCCAACTACGGAACGTAGTATTCCAAGGTACGCTTTTCGTTGTCGAAGGTCAATGATGGTGGCGCGGTGATTTCGATGTGCGCAACGACAGTGCGACTACGTGTGAGGGATTAATTCAATGGGTGGAATGCCGGTTCGTTCGATTGACCTGACCAATTATCTCGTCGTCAAGATTTTCAAGCACGCACTTTTCTTCACCGGAGCGATCTGGATTTGCGTGGTCGCGTTCGCGATCATCGTGGCCGTGATTGCCAGTCAACGGATCTTTCGATTCAATGTGCTGCCCACGGGGGTCGAGGAACCTCGCGCACGCACGTATCTACGCTGGGCCTTTGGTCTGCTGTGGCTCGTCGACGGCATTCTCCAGTTCCAGTACACGATGCCACTTGGTCTGGGCAACGACATCGTTCGACCCGCGGCCAACGGGACACCATCGTGGCTTCATTCGCTCATGGTGCACTCGATCAACCTCTGGAACGAGCACCCGATATCGCTGGCCGCCGGTGTCGCGTGGCTCCAGGTGGGCATCGGTATCGCCCTACTCGTGTCGCGAGGTCGCACGGGAAGGTGGGTCGGGGGAGTCTCGGCACTTTGGGCGGCGCTCATCTGGTTGATCGGGAATGGCGCGGGAGGAATCTTCGCGTCCGGTGCGTCGATTCTGTTCGGTTGGCCTGGTGCCACGCTGTTCTACGTTGTCGCGGGCGGCTGGTTGTTCGTCGATCCCGAGAGGTTCCGCAAGGGCTTCGCCACGTTCACGTTGCGCTTTCTCTCGTTGGTGTTCCTCGTCGGCATCGTCTATCAATCACTACCTTCCGCGGGTTTCTGGCACGGGGGCAACCAGAACGCCCTGACGGTGATGACCAAGGAGATGACGTCGATCGCCCAACCCCACGCGCTCTCGTGGATCGTGCGACACGGTGGCGTACTGAGCGGTCGTCTGGGTGGTGGTTTCAACCTCATCGTGATCTTCTGGTTGTTCGTCACTGGCGTGGCGCTCTGGCTCGCCGTGCAGCGACGCCGGAACTGGCCGGTGTATTCGCTCGTCGTGGGCAGTCTGATCTTTTGGGTCATCGCCGAGGACACCGCCGTGTACGGGGGCATCGCGACGGACTTCAATTCGCTCCTGCCCATTGCCCTGCTGGGTTTTTGCGCCGCGCCACGCTGGCAGGGGGCCGCCGCGGTAAAGGGACGACTTCGCGCCGAGTTCGCCAACGGAGTTGGTTCCGTGCTCGCGACGTTCGCCACCGCGATGATCGTGACGAGCGTCGTCTCGATGTTCGTGGCGACCACCATCTCGGCGACCGAGAACACGTTCTACTTGGCGGGAAACGGGTCACCGTCACAACTCAACACCAAGGCCCCCGGGTTCACGCTGACCGATCAATTCGACAAGAAGTACACCCTCGGCGAACACGCGGGTCGCGTCACGCTCATCACGTTCCTCGACCCCGTGTGCTGGACGGACTGCCCACTCCTCGCGAACCAGGTGGCCCAAGTTCGCGCGCAGCTGGCGAGTAACGCGAAGATCGACATCGTGGCGGTCGCCGCCAATCCTTACCACGAGACGTTGGCGAACGTGCGACACTTCATCGCCATTCATCACATCGAGCACATGAAGAACTTTTACTTCGTCACGGGCGCACGGTCCCAGACGAGCAAAGTGTGGGCGGAGTACGGCATTGGTGTGACCGCGACGCCGACCGACGCGATGTCGATCCACGACGACTATATGTACATCGTTTCGTCGAGTGGGAGACTGAAGTGGATCATTCCTGACGACCCGCCCAACGCGCAGTCCCTCAATATTTCTACCGTCGCCGAACTAAAGACGCTCCTCGCGACGCAAGGAATCCACTGATGGTGAAGAAGACACTGATGGTCGTGGTGTTACTCGTGGGAGGCCTGGGGCTCAGCGCCTGCGGAGCCACCAGCAGTGTCGCCAAGTTCGTCGGATCCAAGAACTGCGCCGTGACCGCGACGAACTACGACCTGGCGGGGTGCAATCTCTCGAAGAGGAATCTCAGTCATGACGATCTGCAGTCCGACGATCTTCGCCGCGCGAACCTCTCGGGGGCGAATCTTGACTACGCGAATCTCCAAGGGGCCAATCTCAAGGGGGCCGACGTCAAGGGCGTGACGACGAACATCTACACCATTTGTGTGAATGCCGAACACGGGCCCTGCACGAGTGGATTACTCGATTCCCCGAGTTCCTCGGACGCCGCCAACAACTAAGACCTCCGCCGAGCAACGAATTCAGGGCATCGTCGTAGTCGTACTCGAGGTCGTCGAGGTCGTCGAGGTCGTGGTGCTGGTCGTGGTCGGCGTCACGAGGCTCGCCGAACCAACCCATTGGACGACTCTGCCGCTGGACGTCGCGACCAGTTTCATCGAGGTCCGTAACGCCTTCATCAGGGCAATGGCGTGGTCCGCCGCGACGTCGAGTGCGTCGTCGCCCGGTTGACTCAAGACGACCTCGTAGGTGGGAACGACGATACCCCCCACCTTGACGTTGATGGCCATGGCCACGCACCCTCCGGCGGCCAAGGTGTAGCCGGACTTCACGCCCACGACCCCGTCGGACCCGAGTAGGGGGGTGTAGGTCCCGAGCCAACCCGCGACTGGAAGGTGCACTTTGGTGAGTTTGGCAATGTCGTCAATGATGGGCTCGTTGGTCATGAGGTCGACGGTGAGAGTGGTGACGTCACCCGCGGTGGAGAGGTCACTCGGCGAAATACCCGTGAAGTCCGCGTAGTGCGTCTTCGTGAGACCCAGGATTTTCGCATCCGCGTTCATCTTGTTGACGAAACCAGCGGTACTCATGCCGGTCAGTTGAACGAGCAATTGTGCGTAATCGCCCGCTGAGTGAACCAGTAGACCACGCAGCAGCGTGCCCTCGCAGAGTTTCTCGCCGATCGCAATTTTCGCCGTGGATTCCTGAATGGACAGGTTCTCGTGGAAGAACGCCACGTCCTGTGCCGTGACGACGGTGCAGGGTCCCGCCTGGTCGAATTGGAGCGGCAACTGCTGGAGCACGACCCACGTGGTCATCAACTTGGTGAGGCTCGCGATTGGCACGCGCGGTTGGTTCGGCGACGTCGCGCTCACCGAGAGCGACGGGACCGCCAGCGCCGCGCTGTCGGGAGTGGGCCACGGGAGCGCGACCGTCACGGGCGTCGTGGTCGTGGTCGGTGTCGTCGCCAGCGTGGTGGTCGTTGCTCCCAGCAACGTGCTGGTCGTCGAAGTGCTGGTCGTCGTGGTGGGACTCGATCCAGTCGCCGTCGTGATGAGGAGTGCGGGAAGGGCGGCACTCAGGCTCACGGCGATGAGTGTTCGCATCGCGAGAGATCGAGATACGCGAGCGAGGAACTTCATTCCTTACTACGTTAACTTGTTCGATCGAAGCACGACGAGTGCGTCGTCGCGAGGATTAGCTTCTCCAAAAGGCCCCGTGGGTTGTTACGCCGTCTCCAAGGTCAGTTCCGAGTCATCGGCGAACAGGGTGGAACCACCCTTCGTACCCGTGGCGTAGGAAACGGTTCCCGAGAGCAAGAGCAGCACGAAGGAGATCGTCAGCGCGATGTTGAGACCGTGCGTGAACGCCGAGTAGGCGGCCTGCACGACCTTTTTAATGATCGCCTGCACCGCGGCGCTGCTTCGCCCACTCAGTCCCTTGGCTTCGGAATTGAACGAACCGGCGGTCACGGCCGCGATGATCTCGGACCGGAAGGCCACCGGAATCGCGGGGTGCCGTATCGCGGCGAGACGTTGAATCAGGTTGACCGTGAGTTGACCGTTCACGATGGAACCGAGAATTGCGACTCCCGCGACCGCACCAAGTTCACGACTCGTGTTGTTCGCCGACGCGGCCATTCCCGAATGTGCCGCCGGCACGCTCGAAAGCGCCGTGTACGTCACGGGCACGATGAGGGTGCCGAAGCCAATACCGGCGATGCCCATGGTCCAACCGACGGTCGAGATGCCCGCGGTGGGATCGATGTAGATGTCGGTGAGAAGCACGCCCGCCGCCGCGACGAAACACCCGGTCATCATCGGCACTCGGGTGCCCACGGCGCCCACCCAACGCCCGGCGTAGAGCGAGGCGATCACCATTCCCGCCAACATGGGCAAGAAGTCGATGGCGAGATTGAACGCAGTCACCGACGCCACGATCTCCAGGTAGAGGGCGACGAAGAAGAAGATGGAAAAGATTGAGAAATAGCTCGCGAAGGCAATGAACGTCGAGCCCGTGAAGGGGCGACGGCGAAAGAACGACAGGTTCAACATGGGATTCGTCATACGGTGCTCGACGAGCAAGAAGATCGGAATGAAGAGACCGCTGATGACGTAGAGCGTCACGATCGAACTCGAGAGGTAGCCCTGCGTCTCACCAGCGATGGTGGCGAACGTTGCGCTACCCAGCACGACGGCGCCGATGACGAAGCCGGCGTAGTCGGGGCGAGAGCGGGTCGGGTCCGCGCTCTCGGGCAGGGTCCGACCCGCGACGATCATGGCGATCACGCCAAAGAGGAGATTGCCCCAGAAGATGGCGCGCCAGGAGATGGCGCCCACCAACGTGGCCCCGATGACCGGACCCATGGCGAGGGCCAGACCCGAGACCGCCGCCCACGAACCCAGCGCGCGCGCACGTTGACGCGGATCGGGATAGATGTGACGGATCATCGACAGCGTGCTGGGCTCCGAGGCGGCCGCGCCAATACCCATGATCACGCGACCCACGACCAGCAACGTGGACGTCGTGGCGAGAGCACAGAGTATCGATCCCCCACAGAAGATCGCGACGCCGATGATCATGACGCGCTTTCGACCGTAGTTGTCGCCGAGTGAACCACAGATGAGCATCAGGCTCGCGAACGCGAGGGCGTAACCTCCGACGATCCATTGCAGATCAGAGATCCCTGCGTGCAGTTGCGACTGCACCTTGGCCAATACCGCGCTGATGACCGTGTTGTCGAGGAACGTCAAGAAGAGGATGGCCAGTAGGGCACCGAAACCGGTGTGCGTGGCGAGTCCCCGTCGTTGCGACGCGACCTTCGCGTCATTTTCCCCTGTGTTTCGTCCCCGCATCTTGAGTGGGTGATCCATGTGCTCCCCTACATCTTGTCGGTCCCCTCAAGGGACCACTGCTTAGCCAGCGCACCGGTTCGAAGCGCTCCCGTTTCGGGGGGATGAGTTCGGGCCGGCCCGCGATACGTCGTTGTCGCCCTATTTGAAGACGATGGGGAAGGAGGCGGTGTCCTTGCCGGCTGCGTCACCCGCACTGATGGCGCATTTCTTCAAGTTCGCCGCCGTCGTGCCACACGTGCCGCCACCGATCTTGCCCGTGATGACCGTGAAGGTCGTGGCCGGTAGGACCCCACTCGAGCTCACGGTCGCCGGCGTCGCACCGAGTTCGTTGCACTGCGCCGCACCCTTGGCGGTAGTGAGACACTCCACGACGTACACGGTGTCGCCCGGCTTGAATCCGGTGCCACTCACCTTGATCTTTTCGTTGTTCCTCAAGTTCGTCGAGGGCGTCACCTTCAACTTAGGACCCGTCGCCGCGCCCGCACCGACCACGCCACTGCCCACGAGCAGCGCCGCCGTCATGAGTAGGCCGAGGCTCGCTCGTATCGTTGCCTGCTTCGTCATAATTCTCCTCCACGTCGTTCTTTCGAGTGCATCGCGCACCACCTACATGCCCTCTCTCAAAATGCGGTATCCAATGTCAGTGGACCAAGCGGTCCGGGGACGCTTCGTAGGAGAGGTGTAATCATCTCGCGCGCAACGACAAGGAAACCGTCCATCAAGAGGACCACGTTCATCGTAACGTCTGAGGTCCGATGGAGGAGTCACCACTAAGGAATCTCTCAGTAAATGGTGCGCGAACCAACGTCATTAAATCAACGAGAAGTGCGGCGACGGTGGCTACGACCACGTGAGAAGTGAAACTTCTAAGTCATCCCACAAGTACGCGAGGTCGTGATCCACGTGATTGACGGGCCCACGCGCATTCCCACGCGACGCCGCGCGTACGTCGCGATCGTGCGAATCCTCAGAGGGCCTCGATGACGACCGCCGTGCCGTAAGCGAGAATCTCCTGAAACGTTCCCGCCAGCTCGTTCGAGTCGTAGCGCATGGCCAGTACCGCATTGGCGCCCGCCGCCTCGGCCGCCTCGGTGAGTCGGTTGAGGGCTTCTTCGCGGGCCTCGTGGAGTTGCTTCGTGAGTCCGCGTAGCTCACCGCCGCCGAGCGCCTTGAACGAAGCGCCAATTTGTGCGCC
>Ga0116231_10010035_pt1 | contig 15526 bp, 8 predicted proteins | sample S1TSphgellanicum_2_FD_89695 | JGI IMG/M metagenome (GOLD analysis project Ga0116231, IMG submission 89695) | Host-associated microbial communities from peat moss isolated from Minnesota, USA - S1T2_Fd - Sphagnum magellanicum MG | ecosystem: Host-associated > Plants > Peat moss > Unclassified...
CGCCGTCGATGCCGCGAAAATCGAGCAACGGATCGGGCCGATCGGGAATATTGAACTGGCCGATATGCACGGCCGTCCACGACGTCGGGCCGAATAGATCCATATCGCGCGCGATCAGCCGGCCATAGCGGCGGAAATGATCGATCTTGAACGCGAGCGTATCCGGGATGCTCATGTTCGCGCACCGCCGCCACAGCGGCTCATCCCGCTGGTTGAGATGATAATGCAGGATCAGGAAGTCGCGGATGCGCTCGGTCTCGTTGGCAGCGACGCGGTTGAACTCGTCGGTCACCAGGGGATCGAAATCCCGGTCAGGGAAGAACGCCAGAATCTTCGAGACGTTCGCCTGGATGAGATGCAGGCTAGTCGACTCCAATGGTTCCAAGAATCCGCTCGACAGACCCACGGCGATGACGTTCTTGTTCCACGCCTTTTTGCGCCGACCCGTGACGAAGCGCAGCGGGCGCGGATCGCCCAAGGCCCTGCCATCGAGGTTCGCCAGCAGCGTCGCAGCGGCTTCGTCGTCGCTGATGTGCGCGGACGAATAAACATAGCCATTGCCGGTCCGATGTTGAAGCGGAATGCGCCATTGCCAGCCCGCGCTGCGCGCCGTCGAGCGCGTATAGGGCGTGAAGTCGGTCGACCTGGCGCACGGCACGGCCAACGCCCGATCACACGGCAGCCAGTGCGTCCAATCATCGTAGCCGGTTTTGAGTGCACCCTCGATCAGCAAGCCGCGGAAACCCGAACAGTCGATGAATAGATCCGCAGCGCAGACGCGGCCATCCTCCATGGTCACGCTCTCGATGAAGCCACTCTCGCCATGCAGCTGCACCGATGCCACTTTGCCCTCGTGCCGCACCACGCCGCGCGCCTGCGAATACTTGCTCAAGGTAGCCGCATACAGCCCCGCATCGAAATGATAGGCATAGTCATGGGTCGACAGAACGCTGCGCGCATCTGAGATGGGCGGCGCGAACCTGCCGCGCTTTGCGGCTGCCCAAGCCATGGAGAGGTCATCGAGGCTCGAGTCGTCGGCGTTGGCGTTGCCCATGGCGTTGCGCGCCGCCAGCCAATGCTGATGTACGGAGACCGTATCGAACGGGCGGCCATAGCTGCCGAAAGGATGGAAGTAGCGATGGCCCGGTTGTCCCCAACCGACGAATTGAATGCCGAGCTTGAACGAGCCCTGCGTGGCCTTGACGAACTCATTCTCGTCGATGCCGAGAGTCTGGTTGAACAGCTTGATGGTGGGGATGGTCGCCTCACCGACGCCGACCGTACCGATCTCATCGGATTCGATCAGCGTGATCGTGCACCCTACTTTGAGCGTTTGACTCAAGGCGGCCGCCGTCATCCACCCCGCCGAACCGCCGCCGACGATCAGAATGGAGCGGATGCGACGATCCGGCCGCGCGATGCTGTTCACGGTCAGAAGGTTAGTCTGGCCGAAACCTTTACCGCAACGCCTTGCGCAACGCCGGCATTGACCAGCGTGTTGTTGCTGCCGGCAACGAAGGTCGCCGCACCCGGATCTGCATAGGCGTTGAACAGGTTGTAAACATTGACCCCGAGCTGCAAGTGATTGACCGGCTCGTACTTGGCGAAGGCACCCACGATCAACTCGCCAGGAAAGCTGTAGCCACTGTCGGTCACTCTCGACTGGCCGTCCAGGCTGATGCCGACTTCCCCCCGGCTCAAGATGTCGTAGCTGAAAAGGCCGGTATACGTGAAGTTGGGGATCAGCGGCGATCGCAAGTACGGTGCACCCTGATTGGCCTGAACCTTGGAATCGTCGTAGGTGCCGCTGAACAGTAAATTGAAGCCATTGATCCGGTATGTCGAAAACAATTCGACACCCGCATCCTGATACTTGCCTGAAATGATGCAGGTTTCCTCATTGATGCCGAGGATGGCGAGGCAATTCGTCTGGGAAATCTCCTGCGAGGAGATCTTGTAGGTCGAATAATAGGTCGTCAGCTCCACCGTGTAATGACCGGTGAACAAGTTGCCGCGATTCTTGAGACCGATTTCATACTGATCGACCGGGAACGCCGCGTTGGCGAGACCCGCGGAGCTGAGCGTGCCGTTCGGATTGAAATAAGACGGGGTGCTATTGGTCAGGCGATCCGCATTGAAGCGGGTACCGTGCGAGTCACGCACGAACACCGACAGATCCTGATCGATCTTGTACAAGCCTCCGACCGACCAGTTGGTGGCGTGCTCCTGGAAGTCCACGGCATTCATCGGGCCGTCGTAGCCCAGCAGCGGCAAGGATGTCGTGACCTGCTTGCCGGTGCGCGGGTCCGTTTGAACCACCGCAACGTCGCCGATCGCGTTGCCCGTGCTGCCCTGCGCCCAACCCGTGCCCGAGAACAACTCCTCGCGAATGCTGCCATCGAGATTGAAATCACCGATGTCGGTGCTGAGGTCGAGATAAGGTGCATTATCCGTGAAGGTCAGGTCGAACTGCTGGTTCCAGCCCTCGTTGAAGCCGCTCTGGCCGCCGGCGGCCAGCAGGTTGCCGGTGCCGTTGAGGCCGCTCACCAGATCGAGTTCGGCCGGCTGCACGCCGGATGCCTCGTTGATGGACGGGTTCGAATGCCAGTCTTCGGCGATGCGCTGCGAGTAGTACAGATAACCCACTTTAAGATCGACGTGTGCCGGGTTCACGTCGAACGTATAAGTGCCCGACAGATCGTTGGCGATGTGATCCATGTGGTTCATATTGGCGTGTACGGCGTTGCTCGCGCTCACGTACGCTCCGGTGAACACCTTGCCCGCATTCGGGCCGTCGGCATAGATCAGCGACTGGCCGGGCGCAATCGCGCCGGCGGTGGCCTCCGCATTGTAGAACTGCACATCGAACGCACCACTCATGCGTGCGACCCGGGCATTGTCATCGATGCTGAGCCCGTTGCCGAAGTTATAGTGCGTTTGCATCTGCAGCCACTTTTCATCCGTGTGGATACCGTCGAGCGGCTCCCGGGCGAGCTCGCCGCTGACATTGGAGAACAGGGCGCTGGAATTCAGGGCGGAGTAGCCGGGAGCCTGATTGCGGCCGTCGCAATACGGGGAAGGACTAATGTTGGTCACGGTATTGCCGCTCAACGTGGCCGAGCTGATGCAGCCGTTATAGCTCGGTTCCTGAGTTTGCGAGACTTTGAACAGCAGCCGGACATAGCCCTTGTCGTCGGCCAACTCCTTGGTGATGTTGCCCTTGATCGCATAGGAATTGCTGACGTCGTAGTCGGCATGCTCGATGCCGCGGCCGACATCGTAGTAACCGCCGATGTTGTAATACGTGGTGTCGTTGAGGCTGCTGCCGTAGCGGAAATTGAGCTTGGTGTAGTCGTAGTTGGCACCCTTCTCGACCTCGACATAACCGCCATCATTGCGGCCGGTGAAGCTGATGTGGTTGAGCACGGCGCCGATGGCTTGCGAGGCGAGCGTCGAGGCGGTGCCGCCGCGAATCGCTTCGATGCGTTCGTCGGTGGGCATTGGGTGCGTCCAGTAGTCGTTGTTGCCGAACTGGATGTCGCCGAAGAGCACCACGGGAAGGCCGTCTTCCTGGATTTGCACGAAGGGCGAGCCGCCGGTCGGGGTGCGCAAGCCGCGCACACCGATGTTCGAGTTGCCGCCGTCGCCCTGGGTGCCCGCGACCTGGATACCAGGAATCATGCGGTACAGTTCCGCCGTACTCGTGGCGTCGAAATCCTGGACCTGTTCCGTGGTAATCGAGCTGATCGAAGTCGATGTGTCCAGCTTCGATTTGTCGCCCGCGGATGCGGTAACGACGACGATTTCGAGCGTGTCGTCCGCTGCGGGCGGGCTCGCCGCCGCGGCGGGGGCAGCCCCGCCGGTCGCGGTCGCGCCGCTGGACGCGGCAGACTCGCTTGCGGCCGCGCTCGGAGTGCCGTTTTGCGCCACCGCGGGCACCGAAGCTGCCATTGATAGCGCCGCCAGGATGCTGAGGCGCAGTTTGTCGTTGGACGAATATCCCATTGTTACTCCCCGGTTTTGAACGCTTCGATGCGCCTTTTAGAACCTCCAGCCCGGGGCGAGTAAATCAGATTATGAGAACGATTGCAATAACCACAAACGCGGAGCCTGATCGCTACGCAACATCTTCGCCAATGGCTGATTTCAAGGCACTTTGGCATATCCCTGCTGCGATGCGATCGATTGATCGTCGATTTCATTTCGACGTGTTTTAGGTGGCCATCGCACCAGCAGCCGGTCTGACTCCAGAGCCCAGTGGCAAGGGATGTTCAGCCCGCGGCGGCTGCCAAGGCATTGGACGTAAACTGTGGAGCGAGCACATCGGCTGCTACCGAGCAGGTCAAGGCACCGCTGGCAGTGGCGAGATCCACCTTGAGCTCGGCAAATTGCTTCTCGCAATCCCAGCGCAGCACCAGGAAATCAGCACGCGAATCCAACAGGCGGAAGGTCCCACCGAAAGCCGGATGGCTGTTGCGGAAGCGGATCAGCGCGAGCAGATCTTGGACCACGGGCCGCTTCAGGTCGGCCTCGATCTGCGCGCGCGTGTAGTAGTGACGATTGATGTCGCGGCCGACCTTGGTGCGCGCCAGCAATGCCATGTCGTTGTGGCCGGCCAACAGTCCAACGTAATACACCTGGGGAATCCCCGGCACGAAAAACTGGATGGCCCGCGCCAGCAGATAGCGGCTCTCGTCGCGTCCCAACGCATCCAGATAGGTGCAATTGACCTGGTACAGATCCAGATTGGAGGCCGCCGCCCCGGTCGCCTGCCGGCTTTCGCCGCCGCTGAGTTCATGAATCTTCTCGACCAGCTGGTCGATCTCTCCAGGCGGGACGAGGCCGGGACGTGCACCGCGGTCGCTCGCGTCTGCGCCGACGTCGACTATGCCGATGCCATCGTGGGTATCCAGCACCGTGATCGCGTTGCGCGGGCGGATCCGGATCCACTCCTTGAGCCGCTCGGCCGTGGCAAACGCGAAGGCATGCAGGATGAGCGGCGGCAGCGCAAAATCATAGACCCAATCGACGTGTGCCGCGATTTCGATCTGGCGTCGGTAGTAAGAATGCACTTCGACCAGCACCTCGACACCGAGTGCGCGTGCTTGCGCCGCGAAGTCGCGAATGAAATCGAAAGTTTCCGGCAACATGAAGCAGCTCGTGCCCGCCTTCTTGATCGCGTAGCCAACCGCATCCAGGCGCACCATGCTCACGCCGTTGGCGGCCAACGTGGTCAGGATCCGGTCGAGATACGCTCGTCCCTGGGCGTGCGTCACGTCGATGTCGATCTGTTGGGGGGTGAAGGTCGTCCACAGTGTGTGCTTGTCGCCGGTCGCCAACGTGATCTCCCGGAACGGCTGGCTCGGCCGCGGCCGGTAAATCTTGGCAAGATCCGCGGCAGTAGCCCCCTGCGGATAGACGGCCTCCCGCGTCAGGAACATGCCCTCATAGGGCGAGGCCGCACCGCGTTGGCACCAGTCCTGAAACTGCGGCGAACGGTCCGATACATGATTGACGATCACATCTGCCATCACGTCGACCTGCTTCGACAGCGCCGCCACGTCGCTCCACACCCCGAGGCGGGGATCGACGGTGGTGTGATCGATCGGGTCGAAGCCGGCGTCGGAACCGTCGATCGGATCGAAGAACGGCAGCAGATGAACGGCGCCGAACACGCCGCGCAATGGGCCGGATAGCAGGGATGCAAAGTCGCGTAGGTTCCCGCCGCCGGCTCGATCAACATAAGCGATCAACTGGACTTGATTCTTCATGGGCTGCCGTGAAGTTTGCTGGCCTGGTGGGCGGCGAGCAGTATATGCAAACGATTGCGAAAACAACAGCAGTGCCGGCCTGTCTGACTGTCAGTCAGCCAGCTTGGCGGAGCAAGTTGATTGCTATGATGCAGCACATGTCACCATCGACGCGCCACGGGCGATCCGCGCAGAAGACCAACCCGCGCGGCCACAAGACGGGCAGTCGCAAGCCCGGCGATCACAAACTCAGCGGCCGCAAACCGGCCGACCGCAAACCGGCCGACGGCAAAGCGCGCGACCGCAGGTTGCAGATGGACGATATCGCGCGGCTCGCAGGCGTCTCGGTATCCACCGTTTCGAGGGCCTTGAATCAAAGCTCTCTCGTCAACGATGAGACGCGTACCCGCATCCTGGAACTGGCCAGATCGCTCAACTACTCGGTCAACGCCGCCGCGAGCAACCTGCGGCTGCAGCGCAACCGCACCGTGGCGGTGGTGGTTCCGTACGATGCCAAAACTCGCCAGCATATTTCCGATCCTTTCTTCGTGAGCATGTTGGGCAGTCTTGCCGATGCGCTCACCGACCGCGGCTACGACATGCTGTTGTCCCGCGTCGATGCCGACCGCCTCGATCTCGCCGCAGGCCTCGAGGCCTCCGGGCGGGCCAATGGCATCATCCTGATCGGGCAATGGCACCACCACGATCAGCTCAACGAACTGGCGGCGCGCCGTGTGCCGCTCGTCGTCTGGGGCGCACGCTTGACGCAGCAGATCTATTGCACGGTGGGCGGCGACAACATTGCCGGCGGTATGCTTGCCACCGAGCACCTGATCAGCACGGGCCGCCGGCACATCGCTTTCTTCGGCGACCCTGAATTACCCGAGGTCGGACACCGCTACGAGGGCTATCTTCGTGCCCTGAAGGGGCACTCGATCCCATTGGACATACGTCTGGTACGCCGGGCGGCTTTCGCCGAGGGCAGCGCACGGCAAGCCGTCGAGGACTTGATCGCGCAAAAGGTGCACTTCGACGCCATTTTTGCGAGCAGCGATTTGCTGGCCATGCGCAGCATCAGGACCTTGCGGGAAAACGGTCTGCTCGTGCCCCGTGACGTCGGCGTCGTCGGCTACGATGACGTCGAACTCGCCCAATATTTCCATCCGTCGCTGTCGACGATTCGTCAGCCCATCATCAAGGCCGGCGAGGCGCTCGTCGATGCGCTGCTCGCCATCATTGCAGGCCAGCATCCGAATCCTCCGATACTATCGGCCGAACTGATCGTGCGGGAGAGCAGCGCGCCGCGGCCCGCGGAGGTTTGAGGTTTTCGTCTCCGGGTGCGAAACGCCATACTCGCGCGCATCCAGATTGGCGAGCAATCGGCGTGTGGGTTGACGCAGCCAGTTGTACGCTAGCCCCACACACAGCAGTGCCGCAAAGCCGGCGGCGAGCATGAATCCATACTTCGGATCTCCGAGCCGGTCGGCGAGCAGTCCCATGGAGAGCGGACCGAGCGCCGCACCGGCGCAGGTGAAGAACAAGATGACGCCGGCGACGGCGCCGTGCTCGGACTTCTGAAAGCAACTGATGCCCTTCGAGTTCAGTGTCGGGTAAATGACGGACATGAATAAGCCCGACAGCGGCAGCAGCACCACCGCGCCTTTGACCCCCAGCAGCACGCTGCCCGCAAAACACAGCAGAATCGCCAGGCCGAACAGCGCAATGACGCCGGACCATTCGAGCCGCGACATAAGCCATGCTCCCATGAAACGGCCTGCCGCGCGCAAGATGAAAAACACGGTGACCCCGTAGCTGGCCAGCAATGCCAGCGAGCCACGGTAGCCGGCGAAATACACCGGTCCGAACACATAAACCGCCGATTCGGCGGCGACATACAGGAAGGCACCGGCACCGAAGGCTACGGCGTAAGGATTGCGCGCCATGTGCAGCGTGCGGCGCAGGTCTATCGGCTCCTGGGTGGTCTTCATCGTACGCGGGTAGCGCACCACGAGTGCCGTCACGATCAGCAGCACGCAAATCGAGCCTGCGATCGCGTACAACCATTTCCAGGACACGCCGGCGGCGATCAGACTCGTGACGATGAGCGGTCCGATGATCGCGCCGACGCCGAAAAAACCCTCGATCATGTTCATTGTCGAGGTGTGCTCGGTGGTGGAGGAGGAAATATCCCCGACCAGCGCGAGCGCTCCGGTCTTGAAGATGCCGATGGCCATGCCCGAAATCGCCAGCAGGCAAAGGAAAAAGGCAAAATTGTTGCCGAGCGCGAACAGATACGAGTTGAGCGCGAACACAGTCAAGCCGAGGAGGATCGTGCGTTTGCGCCCGATTCGATCGGCCAGGAAGCCCAGAAGCACGGCCGCGATGCCGATGGCCGACATCGGCGCATAATGGAAAGCGCTCGCCGCGGCCAGGCTTAAGTGAAATTCCTTGATGATCTGAGGAATGATGACGCCCACCGAATCGGTGGTCATGGCGAACATCATGAACATCATGATGGTCAACCAGCGGATCACCAGCATGTTCTGCGTGGTTTCTGTCATCGCGAGTACTCCCCTTGGCGACTCTAATCCATTATGCAAACGTTTGGAAATAAACAGACGCCAGGCAAGGGACTCGGCTGAATTCTTGGTGCGCCGTGGCAAACCTCATCCCCGGATGCTATTCCAGGCGGCGTCCGTTGCGGCGGCTGCAATCGGTTGCTATAACCTGAACTCGCATGATCACAGAGAACGATCTGTACGGTGCCGTGGAGGCCGGTGGCACCAAATTCGTGTGCGCGCTGGGGCGTGCGTCGGGGGACATTCTCCACCAAGTGCGCATCGAGACTCGCGATCCGGCCTCGACTCTCACGCGGGTTATCCAATTCTTCCATGCCGCCGAAGCGCAGCGCGGTGCGATCAGAGCTTTCGGCGTCGGCGCTTTCGGGCCGCTGGAGCTGCGCCGCAATTCGCCCACCTATGGCTTCATTACCAATACGCCGAAGCCCGGCTGGGCCAACACCGATGTGCTCGGCACCCTCGAGCGTGCATTTTCACGGCCACTGGGTTTCGATACCGACGTCAACGGTGCAGCGCTCGCCGAGTGGCGCTGGGGCGCGGGACGGGATCTGGACAGTCTCGTCTATGTCACCGTGGGGACCGGCATTGGTGCCGGGGTGATTCATTACGGACGTCCGGTGCACGGCCTGATGCACCCGGAAATTGGACATGTTCGCGTGCATCGCCATCCGCGGGACGACGGCTTCCCGGGCGTCTGCCCGTTTCACGGTGATTGCCTGGAGGGACTTAGCAGCGGGCCGGCGATCATCGCGCGCACGGGCCGATCTTTGAGCGACGCCGACGCTGATGATCCCATCTGGGACATCGAGGCTGACTACCTGGGCCAGCTGTGCGCGCAGCTGGTGCTCATGCATTCTCCGCAGCGCATATTCTTGGGCGGCGGCGTCATGCATCAGCAGCGACTGTTTGGCGGTGTTCGTAATCGCATGCTGCATTGGCTGCAGGGCTATCTGCCGCATCCGGAGCTGCAAGCGGCCGGCTTCATTGCACCGCCGGCGCTGGGCGGTGCCGCGGGAATCAAGGGCGCATTGGCTTTGGGCCTAGGGAGCCTGTCTGAGTAAATCTCGCGGCTCACGAAACTTACTCAGACAGGCTCCTGCGCCGGCTCATTTTCTCCACAGCGTCGGGGTGAATAGCACCAATATGGTGAATACCTCCAGCCGGCCGAGCAGCATCGCCGCGCAGCACACCCAGGTTTGAAAATTGTTCAGGACCCCGTAATTGCTGCCGGGGCCGACCAGCCCCTGGCCGGGGCCGGCGTTGTTGATGCAGGCGATGATGGCGGAGAACGAGGTCATGAAGTCGAGGCCGCTCGCGAGCTGCAGGAATACCAGCGTCACGATGCTCATGAAATAGAGAAACACGAATGCCAGCACCGCGAACACGACGCGGTTTGCGATCACGTTGCCGCCGACCTTCAAAGGCCGCACCATGTTCGGGTGTACCAGTTGGTTGAGTTCTCGATGCGCCTGTTTGGCGAGCACCAGCGTACGGATCATCTTGATGCCGCCGCCCGTCGAACCTGAGCTGCAAACGAGGCAGCTCAAGAACATCATCCACATCGGTGCAAATATCGGCCAGCGCGAGAAGTCCGTGGTATGCAGCCCAGAGTCGGCGGCCACGGATACCAGGTTGAAGACCGTCTGACGCAGCGATGTGAAAAAATCCGGATAGGTGCCCTTCAAATCGAGAAACCAGGCCACGCCGAAGCAGCTGACGACGAGCGCCGTAAGTATCGCCTTGGCTTCGGCGTCGCGCAGATAGGCCATGAGACCGCGCTCCCGCCACGCCAGATAGTGCGTCGCAAAGTTCAGTGCCGCCAACACCGTGAAGAAGGTCACGACCATCTCGATGGGCAGGGAGTTGAAGTGTCCGATGCTGGCGTCGTAGGTCGAGAATCCGCCGAGAGAAAGTGCGGAAAAGCCGTGGCAGACCGCGTCGAACCAGTCCATGCCGGCGAACTTCAAGCAAACGATGCACGCCAGCGTGAGCCCCGCATAGACGGTCCATAGGAGTTTCGCGGTTTGTCCGATGCGCGGCGTGAGCTTCGTATCCTTCATCGGCCCCGGCATTTCCGCGCGATAGATTTGCATGCCGCCGACCCCGAGCATGGGCAGTATCGCCACCGCCAGCACGATGATGCCCATGCCGCCGATCCAGGAGAGCAGGTGCCGCCACAGATTGATCGAGCGCGGCAGGAACTCGAGTCCCGACAGCACCGTGCCTCCCGTGGTGGTCAGCCCGGACGCGGCCTCGAAATAGGCGTCGGTGAAATTGATGGGCAGGTACTTCCACAAGGGAAAGCCCGCCACCGCCGGCAGAGCAACCCAGGTCAGCGCCACCAGCATCAGGCCATCGCGGGTCTTGAGCTCGCGTCTGAAGCGCCTCGTGGCGAGCCACAGCAACGCGCCCAGCAGAAACGTCGCGAACGCGGAAATCACGAAGGATGACAGAGCCGGATCCAACTCCCAGACCGCCATCACGAGCGGCGCCAGCATGGTCGCCGCAAACACCATCATGACGAGTGCGAAAACATGCGCGACCGGCAGCAGAATGTCTTTCACAGAAAGGAGGCGGAGCCTTGAAAGAGTTTCTCGACTGCTTCGATGTGACGGCGATCCGTCAGGAACAGGATCAAGTGGTCGTCGGGCTGAACCGTCGTGTCGTGGTGCGCGATGATCACGTCCTCGCCGCGCACCACCGCGCCCAGGGTGGTGCCTTCCGGCAGCGCGATGTCCTCGATGCGCCGCCCGATCACCTTGGAGCTGTCGGCATCGCCATGCACCACGACCTCGAGCGCCTCGGCGGCGCCGCGCCGCAGCGAGTGGACCCGGACGACATCGCCGCGGCGCACGTGCGCGAGCAGCGAGCCGATGGTGACGGTCTGCGGCGAGATCGCCACGTCAATGGAACCGCTTTCGATGAGCTCCGCGTAGGAGGGCTTGTTGATCAAGGCCATGACCTTATGCGCGCCGAGCCGCTTCGCCAGCATCGCCGAGAGGATGTTGGCCTCCTCCGAGTTCGTCAACGCCGCGAAGATGTCGACACTGTCGATGTTCTCCTCGAGCAGCAGCTCCTCGTCCGTCGCGTCCCCCTGCAGCACGGTGGTACGCCGTAACTGTTCCGAAACGCGCCGCGCGCGCCGGACGTCGCGCTCGATGAGCTTCACCTGGTTCTTGTCTTCCAACTCGCTGGCGAGGCGAAACCCGATGTTGCCGCCGCCGGCAATGACCACGCGGCGCGCGGGCGCCTCCTCGCGGCGCATTTCCTTCATGACGGCACGGATGTTTTCACGGGCGGCGATGAAGAACACCTCGTCGCCGTCCTCGATGACCGTGGTTCCCTCGGGCTTGATGCTCTTGCTGGCGCGATAGATGGCGGCGACGCGCGCATCGGCGCTCGGGATGTGCTCGCGCAGGGTGCGCAGCTCGTGGCCGACCAACGGGCCGCCCTGCAAGGCGCGGATGCTCACCAGCCTGACCCGCCCGTCGGCAAAATCCAGCACCTGAAGCGCTCCGGGATGGCGGATCAAGCGGGCGATGTATTCGGTCACCAGTTGCTCGGGGCTGATCCTCACGTCGACGGAGACGCGGTTCTCGCCGAACAGGGCCTCGCGCTCGGTGTAGTCCGCCGACCGCACCCGCGCGATTTTCTTGGGTGTGCGAAACAGAGTCCATGCGACCTGGCACGCGAGCATGTTGACTTCGTCGCTGTTGGTGAGCGCCACCAGAATGTCCGTGGATGCAATACCGGCGGCTTCCAGTACGCGGGGACTTGCGCCATTGCCGTTGACCGTGCGGATGTCGAGCCGGTCCTGAAGATCGCGCAAGATTTCTTCGTTCTGGTCGACGACGGTGACGTCGTTCGCTTCTTCGCGCGATAGATGATAAGCCGCCGTTCTGCCGACCTGGCCGGCGCCCAGGATGATGATTTTCACGGTTCTTTCACCCTAGACAACCTCCAGGTTCGCGTAGGAGAGCATCAGCCACTTGGTGCCCTGGCTCTCGAAATTGACCTGGATTCTCGCGTGTGGACCGTTGCCCTCGAAATTCAAGACCACGCCATGGCCAAATTTATTGTGCCGCACCCTCGAGCCCATGCGCATGGAGGGTGCCGGCGATTCTTCCAAGCTGGAACCGTGCTTGATGAACACGGGACGCGACACCTTGAGCCGCGGCCGGACCTCCTCGAGCAGATCCGGCGGCACCTCGCCGATGAACCGCGACGGCTGGGCATAGGTGTCGACACCGTACAAGCGGCGCTGCTCCGCGTAGGTGATGTAGAGCTGGCGCATGGCGCGTGTCGCTCCCACGTACGCGAGACGCCGTTCTTCCTCCAGCGAGGCCAAGTCCGCCGCCGATCTTTGGTGCGGAAACAAGCCTTCTTCCATGCCGGCGAGAAACACCACAGGGAATTCGAGTCCTTTGGCCGAATGCAGGGTCATCATCTGCACGCAGTCGGCATACGGATCGGCCTGGCCCTCGCCCGACTCGAGGACCGCGTGCGCCAGGAAGGATTCGAGCGGCGAGAGCTCCGCCTCCGCTTCACTGTCCGGCGAGAAACCACGCGCCGCGCTGACGAGTTCCTCGAGGTTCTCGATCCGGCCCTCGCCGCGATCGCCTTTTTCCTTCTTGAAATGATCGATCAGACCGCTTTTTTGGATGATGTGATCGACCTGGGTATGCAGCTCGAGTCCCTGGATCTCGCGGCTCAATTGCTCGATGAGCTGCATGAATCCTTGCAGCGCCTGAGCGGCCCGCTGCGGCAGCGCTCCTTGCGTGCAGGTCAGCGCGCCGTTCCACAACGACGTGCCCTGGCTGCGGGCAGTTTCGCGTACCAGGTCCATGGTCTTGGCGCCGATGCCGCGCACCGGCAGATTGACGACCCGCTCGAATGACGTGTCGTCCGCGCGGCTTGCCGCCAGCCGCAGATACGCGAGCGCGTCCTTGATCTCTGCACGCTCGAAGAAGCGCAGGCCCCCGTACACCCTATACGGCATTCGAGCATTCAAAAACGCTTCTTCGAATACCCGCGACTGCGCATTGGACCGATACAGCACGGCGACCTCGCGCCGCACGCCGCCGTGCGCCACCCACTCGCGGATGCGGTTGACGACGAAGTCCGCTTCGTCGCGCTCGTTGAAGGCCGCGTATACCTTGATGCGCTCGCCGTCCTCGCCGCTGGTCCACAAGGTCTTGCCGAGCCGGCCTGCGTTGTTGGCGATCAACGCGTTGGCGGCCTTCAGGATGGTCCCGGTCGAGCGGTAGTTTTGCTCCAGCTTGTAGAGCACCGCCTTCGGAAAATCACGGCGGAACTGGTTCAGGTTCTCGACCCGGGCGCCGCGCCAGCGGTATATGGACTGATCGTCGTCGCCGACCACGAACGGCACGCCCTCCGGCCCTGCCAATAGCGTCAGCCACTTGTACTGGATCGCATTGGTGTCCTGAAACTCGTCCACGAGCACATGCCGGAACCGGGAGCGGTAGTGCTGCAGCAGCGCCGGATTGTCGCGCCACAACTCGTAGGCACGCAGCAATAATTCGGCGAAGTCCACGACCCCTGAGCGTTGACAGGCCTCTTCGTAGCTCTGATAGATCCGGATCAATTGGCGCCGCGTCGGGTCGCCGTCGTCCTTGATGTGCTTGGGCCGATGGCCCTCGTCCTTCTGCGCATTGATGAACCAGAGGATCTCGCGCGGAACCCAGCGGGTCTCGTCGAGTTCGAGTGCCTTCAGCACCTTGCGCAAGACGCGCGACTGGTCGTCGGAGTCCAGTATCTGGAAACTCTGCGGCAGGTTCGCCTCGCGCCAATGGATGCGCAGCAAACGATGGGCGAGGCCGTGAAATGTCCCCAGCCACATCGCGCCGCCCGGTATGCCCAGCAACGTCTCGATGCGGCTGCGCATTTCGGCGGCCGCCTTGTTCGTGAAGGTGACGGCCAGAATGCTGTTCGGCGAGGCGCCCTCGACCTGGATCAGCCAGGCGACCCTGTGAACCAGGACCCGGGTCTTGCCGCTGCCCGCACCCGCAAGAACCAAGGCGGGGTTAAGCGGTGAGCCGACCGCCTGCCGCTGCGCATCGTTCAGACCGTCGAGGAGGTGAGAGACATCCATCAGGGCGCGGATTGTACTTTAGGTTCCGCGCCTTCCTCGGCAAATTCGATCAAGGCCAGCACCAGCGACAGCAGCACGGGACCGACGATGAGGCCGAGGGCGCCGAAGGCCGGAATTCCGCCCAGGACGCCGATGAATACGGCGAGGGTCGAGATTTCGGCACGCCCGGAAATGAGGATCGGGCGCAGTACGTTATCCAGCCCGCCCAGCATGGTCCCCCACACCAGCATGAATATTCCATAACCCCAGTGCTTGTCGAAAAACAGCCACAAGGCGGCGGGAATCCAGACGAACGCCGCCCCTCCGACCGGCAGCAGCGAGAGCAGGGCGGCCAGGACGCCGAATACCACCGGCGAGGGTAGACCGGCTATTGCGAAGCCGATGCCGATGAGCACACCCTGCAACAGTGCGGTGACGGTGGTACCGAAGACAATGGCCCGTGTCACCGCGGAGAGCTGCGTGAAGAGCCGCTCCTTGCGCTCTTCGCTGAGCGGAATGAGCTGCCGCGCGCGATAGATCATGTGGTCGCCATCGCGCAGGAAAAAAAACAATAGAAACAACATGATCACCAAGGAAAGCAGCGACCCCAAGGCCCCTAAGAAAAACGATCCGCCGAAGCCGGCGGCGCGCTCCATCACCTCGCGGGTGCCCGATACCAACCAGGATTGCAATTGCTCGGCCGAAGTGCCGGTGTGATCGTGCAGCCACGTATTGGCGCGGCCGATCAGCGGGGATTGCTGCAGGTCCGAAAAGGTCTTGATATCCATCTCGGCTGCGGACTTCTGCACGCTTCGCAAGAGCGCCGAGATCTGCGCCGCGAACTCGAACGACAGCGCGCTCAGCGGCAGGAAAATTACGATCGGCGCCAATACGGTGAGCAGCGCCGCGCTCACCGACTTGCTACCGCGCACGCGGCGGCGGATCTTCACGCGGAGCGGGAATAGCAGGAAGGCGAGAATAGCCGCCCAGGTTGCGGCCACGGCGAACGGCGCGATGATGCGGAACAGCCCGTAGCCCAAAATTGCTGCAATGGCCAGCGCAAACACCCGGGGATAAAAGCTTGATTTCTGCTGCATTTTGCAATC
>Ga0116231_10010036_pt1 | contig 15522 bp, 16 predicted proteins | sample S1TSphgellanicum_2_FD_89695 | JGI IMG/M metagenome (GOLD analysis project Ga0116231, IMG submission 89695) | Host-associated microbial communities from peat moss isolated from Minnesota, USA - S1T2_Fd - Sphagnum magellanicum MG | ecosystem: Host-associated > Plants > Peat moss > Unclassified...
CTTCTAGCATTTTAAAAATAGAAAAATGGAAAACTTAGGGCAAAAAACTCCAAAAGAAAAATATTTAAAAAAAAAGGGAAACAAAGCAATGAAAAGGAAACAAAAACTAAGATTCTTCTTCTTAAATTTCAAAAAAGAAAAAGAAAAAATCTCTTAAAAAAACCAAAAAAGGAAAAAAAAATCTCTAATAGAATTTAATTTTTTTTTAAATCCAGAAAAACAAGACTTTTTTTTTTTTGTCTTCTATTTTTTTTCTTTTCATCTTTTTTCTTTTTTAATTTATATTTCCTTCTATTTTATTCTTTCATCTTCTTCTCTTTCTTTTTCTTTCTTTTCCTTTTTCCTTTTGCTTTCAAACAGAAACAAAAAAAGACAAGGAAAAGGGTAAAGGCATACCTAACGTGATGTGCATAACTAATGATGATGCAACAACAATGGCAGGAAGTGCAAAAATGTGATGAAAAAAAAAAAATGCTTGAAGAAGGAGAAGGAAAACAAAAAAAGAAGGGAATGATGAAGAACTTGTAACAATAGAGGAAAATAAAGAAACAAAAGATGGAAAGAAAAACTAAAATAACAACAAAAATGAAAGAAAAAAAATGATAAGAAGAAAAATCTATAACACAAAAGAAATTTAAAATTTTAAAATTTTAAAAATAGAAGTAAAAAAAAGAGGAAAAAAATAATGAAGAAAAAACTACAACAATGGAAGAGAAGATGGTGTTGGTGGAGAAGAAGAAAGAAAGAACAAAAGAGGAAAAGAAGAAAAGTAAGAAAGACAAAAACTATTTTTGTTGAGACAAAAGGAGGGAAAAAGGGGGAATTTTTTGAAATCTAAAGGAAGAGTGGGCTACTAAAAAGGAAAAAAAATCCACCTCAATGTTTGGTTTGTTTAAGGTTAAATGTTTTGGGTTCATCCCAAAATGGCCAAAACAGCTTCATCTACAATTGGTGCATTGGTGGGTGTTGGGTCATAGCAATCATTATTAGGTGATTTATTACCAAAAAATTTACAAGTAAAAGGTTTTTTCTATGATGGAAAATGAACACAATTTTTATAATTCATCTATTAAGGAAGGTCATCTATTTGTTTGTCATGTCAAAATTCTCCAAACCATAGGCCTCCCATCATGATCTTGGTATTGTTGGAAAGCCCTACTATTTGAATTTGAATTAATATGTATATTGACAAGTAAGGGTGCACTTAGGTGGTTTCATAATGTTTAGACCTTTGAATTTGAGAGTTTTTGAATATTGAACAACATTGTTATTGAAAGTTCAATAAATTAAAACATTTAAAAGAAAGTGGGGATGTTTTTTATATTGTTGGAAAGCCTTCAACAACTAAGATTCTATGGAGGTGATTTTATAATTTTAAAACCTAAGTTGTGGGAGATATTGTAGTTGAATTACATATGTCATTGAAAATTTAATAAAAATTCAAAATTCAAAATCGAATGAAAAATGGATTTCAGACCATTAAAAATATTTAAAACTATTTTTTTTAGAGTTCACACTTGGGCCAACAACCCATGCCACATTATTAAAAGCTAATGTGAATATTCCCATTTTTTTGCACCAAACATAATCATCACCCTTCATAGTCCACAATGCTAAATGGATGATGTATGGTGGTGTTTTCCTTTTTAAGGATTTTTTTTTTGCCAAAGTGGTCATCATCTTTATGAAGATTTAGTCAAATCTACACATACATCAAATATGAAATACAAAAATTTAATCATCCTTTTGTATTTTTGGCTACACATTGAAAACCAAATAGAGAAAGAAATTTGGTTATTTTTACTATTTTTCCCTCCAAAATCACTTCATTTTTGCAAATAAAAAAAGTTGTATAGTGAACAAGAAACATTCTTCCTCTATATTCCTCTCCCATAGCTAACCATGGTGGTTAAGTTATTCTAAGCATCTACATACATCAACCTACCTTATAACCACCAAATGCCATGATCACAATATCCCCAAGAGAAATTCTTGCAAAGTGAAAAAACACACAAGCTCATCTTGAATAATCCACTTGCATCTAAGTGTTTCAAATTTTACTCATGTTGCATACACACAAAACAAAGATTTTAAAAAATTCTTGGTTTTTCTTTTGGGAATTGTCTTGTGCTTTTGTCTTGTGCCCAAATGATAGGAACAAGTAAGAGCATGTTTTGTGCCTTTACAAATTCATATTTAGTTACTATAACTACAATTTAGTTTGGCACAAAATAATTTGCAAAAGGTTTACCCATTTTTTTAATTTGTTAAATTTGTTGAAAATCAAACTCCCAACTTTCGAAAAAATGTTTATTTTCAAGATCATTGGGTCATTGTTACAAATACAAACCACAAGGTTTACTTTGCATGTTTATTTCTCAATAATTGAAAAATTAAAATTGAAACTATCAAACATAATTTTTTTAAATAAATAAATATTAAACAAAAATGTGTAAATTGTTAATCATAGGTATGGTATGTGATCTCTTTTTCATTCATCAACTTTTGTTTTTTGACCTTGGCTAAATTGACATGATAAATAGGTCATTTTCACAAGAAGTAAAAAGAAGGGTAAAAATATAGTCAAAAGAGTCACCCAAGTGAGTTGACTCTCCTTAAAATTACATTTTTGTATGTTTGAAAAATCACAAGTGAAGCATGCATAATAGTCATAATATTTTTGGGAATATTTTCCATTGATTGCAAAGTTTACATGCTCCAAACTTGACACAAATTTAAAATGTTTATACATGTTCAAAACATTCAAACCTCAAGTGTGGACAATCTTATATTTTTCAAACATCCTTTTTTTTTATCAAATGTGCAACATTTTTTTTAAAAATTTGAAAGGATTTTAACATTGATGATTAAAGGGGAAAAATGACTTGAACTGATGAAAATTGTTTTTATGACTTATTTGAGCACATTTGGCTCAAAAGTGCTTTTAACCTTGAAAATTATGGATTCTAAAAATGTTTCTTTAACAAAAGTTGTTGATGTTTATGTGATAGAAGGCATGAATGCATAATATACATGATATAAAATCAATTTGTAGTCAAAATGTATTTATATCTAAAATGTAGTGTTAAAGGGGGTATTCGAAATACAAATTTTAAAGTTATAAACCAACACAAAAATAACATGTGTTGTGTGCAATTTTTTGGAATAGGACTTTTACCTTGGCGCCCCTACCTCCTTTGACTGTGTTTTCACCCAAAAAGACATTTTTTTTCCAATTGAAAATCACATAAGTAAAAATATAGGATCCCATGAATTGGTTATTGGGTAAAAAAATAATTTAATTAATTTTATAAGAAGATTTTTTTAATTCTCAAAGTTCAAATATAATTAAAATAAAATATGCATTAATAAAAGGCATTCTATATATATACACACACATGAGATTTTAAAGGTTTGTCAGTTGTTAGAATGGTTCAATGTAGAGGAGGTATTATTAATGAGGTGGTATTTATTTGGTTAGGACAAAAAATTAATTATGGCTTGGATGTAGGAACTTGATGGTTCATTGGCTTGGGTTACAATGTGCATGCCTTGTTCACTTTGATTATGGAGCTCAAAAACCTCATATCATATATACATTATCCCATGCAAACAAATGAAATGTTCATTATTTGCAATGACTTGGTGGGTGCCAAAGATGGTTTTCATTGTTTGGAATGTGATATGGTCTTGAAATATTTGTTGATGTGAAATTATTAAAAAAACATTTCAAGACTTCTTGCATGATATGTTTTTTAATCACACACAATCACCTTCTTTTCTTCAGCATTCCTCCCATTTTCAATTAAAATAAAAATAAATATATGATGTCAAAATTCAATGCAACCATAAAATCTATCTATTAAGGAAAGTATTTTATTTGTTTTGTTTGTTTCTCATATTGGGATCTCCCAAACTACAATACCCCCCTTGTGCTCTTGGTACCACTTTGGTTTTAATAGTTTTAAAACTTACAGTGCAAGATATATCAAATATTGAACAATTTTGTCAAAGAAAGTTCAACAAAATCAAAACTAATATTTTAGGGAGATTGGGCAAACTCTTTGTATTGTTGGAGTGCACTTGGTGAGTGGGATTTCTTGGATGTGATTTCTTAAGTTTGAGACCTAAAGTGGTAGAGATATTGAATTTTGAGTCAATTATGTCATTGGAAATTATTTTTAAATTTAAAATAATTGGTATGCAATTGAGCTCTATCACAGGGTCTTGCTCACACTTGGAACAATGTTAGTCCTATTCACACATGGGCCAATAACATAAGCCACACTTGTTTAAATTAAGTTTAGAATGGTTTAAATATATGCATATTAAAAATTCAAATAATAATAAGATGAGAAAAATTAAAGTTCCTTCACATAATACCCAAAATAATTTCCTCGTGATGCACATAATGCAAAAAATTAACACATTGTGTCCCTTCATGGCTACAAACAAAGCTCATGAAAAGGGCTCTAGAATTGTTTGCATTACTTGACAACAGCATCTTGAGGCTTTTACTTGATATTGGTAAGAAATTGCTGTCTGAAACTAGGATTCATGTTGCCATACATATTTTGTTTTGAAACAAGGCAAAAAAATCACAACACTAGGAGGTTGGTTTCACATTGTTTGAAGTGTAACTTTGTGGCATTTGTGATCTACCTTCATTAGGAGAAAACCTATGTTCACAAATCTAGTATTTTCTTGGGATGCAAGTTCTAGCTTTGGGCCAATGGATTCATTCAATGTTTATTTACTAAGCTCAGAGCCACAACCTGCATCCCAAAGAAAATACTAGATTCGTGAACACAGGTTTTCTCCTCATGAAAGTAGGAATGCCACAAAGCAGGAATAATTACAATATAGACGATCCAAAACCAAGCTCCGAGGGTTGTGACATTTTTCACCTCATTTCGCCTAGATCTACAACCTGCATCCCCAGAAGAATACTAATCTGTAAACACAAGTTTTCTTGTAATGAAGATAGATGACAAATGCCACAAAGATGGAGGTGAGAAACATTGAGTGAACATTGATGGATTGGCTTGGATATTCCAGAATCAATGCTTGTTAACACCTCATCTTTTGAACCAACTGCTTCTTATTTACAGTATGGTGGCACTGCAACATTAGCAAGCTGAAATATAAGACTTCTCACATTGATTTTTGTTTACTGCCTCATATGATGAAATTATGTAGATATAACACTGGAATGAGAAATAGAAGGTGACTTACATTAAGTGACATTGGCCACCTTTGTCTATGTGAAGCATTTTATCTGTTGAACATAAGTTTGCACACCTTCAACATGGATCATTTCTCAGGGGTTTGAAAATGCATCTAGTTTTGATCACAGAAGCTATTGACTCCTGAGGTTCCTTATGTGGCTGTCATGTGCACTGACAACATGAGGTTACAGGTTTCAATCGGGATATTGGAAAGGCCTTCTCTGAGGTCCAAGACATTCTAAACAGTATTCAGAGTGCTTGTAATAATTTCCACACTTTCAAAAATTCTCAGCACCATGGGTCATGCACATACAGCTAACTTAGACCTTCTTTGAAAATCTAATTCACTCAACATAAAACTTCTTGAGTGAATGAAAGATCAAAGTTCCTAGTTAATGTTGCAGATCCAATCTTTGCTTCATATCATGCCTTTTGATTTTCCATTTGTTGTGTTGATTCCAATCACGTGAGTCTCCACATAACTTTGTAATCATCTACTTGATGTAATTCAAGCAGGCGAGTGCTTCAAAAGCTCTATAATGTTTGGAAAATACAGCAGCACAAAAGCAATCTTAGTGAAACAAGAATGCTTCATTTGTCTTAGCATTTCTGGAGACCTCTTATTTTGAGATAGTCATGTTTCTTCATCTATGCACCTAAGGCTTTCAATAATTTCTTACTCAATTGGGGAGCAACAAGCAGCAGTTGGATATACTCACCTGCGAAATTCAACAAACTGCATTTCTTTTTGGCATGCAATTCAAAGGACTGACCTGGACCTGTGTGATTTATCTAAAGGAATTACTCTAGGTAGAATGTTTTGTTTTGGAGTCAGCAGAAAAGATTTGAATGTGTGTTTGCAGTGTTGGGAGGAGGTACATTGCTCTGTTGATTGCGATACGGACAACAACTGGATACTGAAGAATTGTGCTGAGTCTGAGAACATGAGCTGGTAAGGCATCCATTCGTGCAACCTTCTATCTTCTGAGCATACTAATATTCAAGTGTATTAATTCTGTAACTGAATAGAGTCCAGCCATTATTTCGGATCTTGTTGCAGCTTGTTTTTGTCCGCTACAATCTTCGTAACTGTCAAATTGGCTTTGTGGCTGTTGTAGGTTTCATATACAGGTGAAGTTATTAGAGCAACTCCATGGGTGCTCAATATGTGACCAAGCAAATTAAAATTGGATGAAGAGTCAAAACATGCCATTTTGGCTCAGCAAAATGATTTTGGCCCAACATTTTTGCACAGTTTGCTCAGGCTGGTAAACGGCATAACAAAGCCTAACACTTGCCAAAGAAGAGTGTAATAAATATGATCTGACTGCTGCTCTTTGTTTCTGATCGCCAATCATAATTGGTCCAGGTGGTTTGCTATTAGTAGTCTCCCACCTCTTTGCAATCAAAGTTTTAATTTTAAGGGTGAGGTTGGAAAAAAGTAAATAACTAAACTTGGATGTGAGAAATTATTTTGCAGGGTCACATAATGAGCACCAGTGGAGATGCTCTTAGGTGTGTTGAACAGATATTGTCCTTGTCTTGTGATTGGATTTTGGCAAACTCAAAACCCTACACCCCAAATGGAAGCGATCAATTGAGAAGAACCGAGGTTGCATGCATATTACTTGCACTCCTTGTAAATTGAGTTTTTTTGGTAAGAGTTTTAACTTCTGGGTTAACTGTATGGATGCAAGTGCTTTGTTGCATAAGTCATAGTCTCAGATACACTACCATTGTATTGCTAATGTACCAATCATGATATGGTTTTGTGCTTGTGGAGAGGTCTATGTCTCACTGGAGTGAAAATCAGGTTAGATGATTGTATATTTTTTGAGAAGATGTTGCCCTCCACCACTTCTGCCTCTTGGCAAGTGTTGTGATTTCTAGTGTCCTTATGGCTCACATCATTGTAGCTGTGCTTTAAAAGGATGCCAAATTTGAGTATGTGTGTTATGCTCATTGTCACTGTACAATGATGATGTTTGCAGGCTTTGTCTGGAAATGTGGACAGATCACAGAGAGTGAACAGGAGGCTATTATGCATGAAATTCATATGAAACTGCTAAGTACATGGGTGCAGTACCCAACTTCTACTTGTATACTTTTTTCTGGTTCAAGAGTCATGAGGCTGGCTAACATCTGGGTATTTTTGGAAACAAACTTGTTGTCAGTTTGGAACTGGAGCATTTTTGTGAATTTCTGGTCTCGAGTTGTAGCCAACATCCTGACTGAGTTTTCCCATTGCATTCAATAATGTGACAGGGAACTCCAGATGGAGGTTTTACTCATATTGTTGGCTTAAAATTTTGAGCATATTATATTAGTGCTAACTTTCAGAAGCTATGAAGTCAGTGGGGAGTGAGGGCAGCTAGTATCTGCCGTTCGTGGGGAAGGTTATGGTCTCATACTTTGTGGGTGAGACCTACAATATTATCACCATGCCAGTATTCTTGTCATGGTTGTTTTGGTTTGTCTCAAACTGACATAATTGTCACATTCAAAGTGTTGTGGAATTTTTCCTGCAATCTGATAGATATGTATTGCAGGTTTTGTCTGTCTTGGAAGTTTGCATGTGTGTGGATGATAGGAATGTGTCCTGGCTTAGTCCTAAATTTGGCCCACTGATTGTCTGAAGTCCACAAAAGGCCTTGGTGTCTTGTTGTTGGGTAACTGAGCATCTATTATTATTGTCAGTATGATGAAGCTGAGAGGAGAAGGGACAGTGCAAAGAACTTGTTGGAAAGATACACCATTACTACCAACAAATGAATCTGTGGTGGAGTGTGCAGTTTGTCCTTGTATTTCCCTTTTCTCAGTTTGCATCTGTAATTCGAGTGGTTGGAGATCCAGAGTCAATGCCAAAGCTTTTGGTTAAGCTACTTGGCTCTTGAATGAGGACCTACTGAAGTGGCCCCATTAAGTCAGAGGCAGGGTAGTTGCTGTGAAGTAGTTAGCTACCATGAGTTTACTATCAGTTCTTTTGCTGGCAACTGTTTCATGCTGTCAAGGGCAAAAGCACTTTCTGCTATTCAGCAAATGCAGCAATTCCAGGTAGTCAACAAAATTTCACCTTCTTGACAAGGGCATTTGCTTTTTCTGCTTTGATGTTTGTTTTGACAGTAGCTTTTGGAGGTATATTTTGGAGATGTGGAAGAGTGTGAGTTTTTTTGTGTATTTTTTATTTCCTGTTTTCCTTGCCACTGAACCATCTTGTCCTTTGTTCAAAATGGAAACACTTACACCTTAACTCAGAGTTCTGTGCATTGATTAAGAGCTGGTGCTTCTGGAATTCACCTTGTTGCAAGTATAGAACAGAAGCTTGACACAATTCGATTTTAGGTATTTTGTTATTGAATTGAGTAACCTGTGTCTCAATATGTGATTAGCAAAATCTGACAGCATTGTGCTGGGTTGAGCTACATGCTTGAAGTGCAGGCATGCTCTGGAAATTTGATGATTCATTGCCAGTAGAGTTGTTCCTTGTAGACTTGTATTGATTCCTATGGTCTTTGGGATGTGTACAGATTGAGAAGCTCAGTGACAAGCCGTGTCAACCTGTCTCTTAGCTGAAGTTTCTTACTGAGGCATGGCTGTAGGTGAGATTGACTGTTGTTCATAAGTTGTTCATTAAGGATCAGGAATCCATGACTAGTTTATGTATTGCTCAATGACTTGCCTTTCGAGACTGCCATGCACTACTGGTGTTTGGGCTCCTTCTTGAGGATCTAGGCTGCCAGGATGTCTTTTGGAGACTTCTAAAAGAGTGAAGGTTACTTGTTACTTTTTTCAGATTTGAGTCTATGGTTCAAACTGGGAAGATGCATCTTTAATTGTTGTATTAGGATGAGTTTTGGTTGTCTGGGTGTAAGATCACATTTTTAGGTGGATTACAATCAGAATGCTTCTAAGTCTACAAACAGGTTGGACAAGCAAGTTGCAGTTTTGGCCCTTGGCTTGTTGATCAATGCCGGTGGGTGCTGAAATGGACATATGCATAATGGATTCTGCCATCTTGAAAATGAGCATGCCAAGCATACATTCTTCGAGTATCTGCAAGGTTATTAAGCTACTCAAGTAGTTTAAGCATTGTACTGTCACATGCCAAAGTTGCCATCTTCTTGGTTGGCAGAGATGCAGAGAAGTGAAAGTAGCTGATGATGGTCTCAGGAATGTGGAATGCGTGTGAGGTGGAGACAGGGCTGAAGCAGTTGCACCAGTGTGCTGAAAAGGATTTACACATGTTTATTGAGGCAGGAAATACCACCACTTTAATGACTTCTGCAGTAGATTAGCTGGTTTAACCAGATGAAGACCCTCTCATTGATTTCCCTCCCTGGAGCAATATGTTAAGCAGACAGTCAAGGTGTACTTACAGGATGACATGTCTTTGGATGTGTTATTTTCTCATAGAGATGAAGGCAGACATGGACACTGGATTAGTCTGTTTACATCTTCATGTTAGTGGCAGGTTATGGTATACAAGTATGTGCCATTGTTTGTGTTTTCTCTTTTCCTGTTTGCTGATTGTGTGGCCCAATCTTGAACCTCCATCCTTGTTATCAGGTCATCCCTCAATTTTATCCAAGTTGACTTATATTGTAATTGTGGAGAAGTTCTCATTACCTCTAGAGATATTTTGACATCCATTGCTCTGTTCCAGAGAGTTAGAGGAGATTCCCAAGGAGTCGAGGGGTTGATGCATTTGCATGCTTATATTCCAATTGCAGTGTCACAAGCACATACTTTGAGAACCTGGGCATGCACTTGAGAATGGGCTATCTGATGTTGACATCACAAGGGAGGCCAGAAGTCTAGCAGCAGTTCCAGGGCCTCAGATAGTTCAGAAGGCAGAGGGCAAAGGGCTAAAGCTGGTGCTATCAGAACAGGAGTATCCAGTTGTGGTGAGGATGAGTCAGGTCATTGGTCATGTGAGCATTGCACTTATGCAAAAACCACCTCAACTTCTGTCTGCATTGTCTGCAGCTGCCATCAAGCTTTTGAAGCACTTGATGCTTTAAAAATCCACCAGATTTGTCAAGGTAATGTTCATTCCAACCATAAATGTCTATGCATGTTTCCACAGGTGAACTCTATAGGTAGAGCAATTTCATGTGTCTTGAATCTCCACTGCAAGTAATTTTTGTGTCAGGGAGTGGATGATTGTCGGAATATGCAAAGATCAATGTCATCTTATGGGCATGTATGTACTATGAAGATTGAAAGCTCTTACTTCTGACAAGAGCAGTTTGCTCATCACTTTGCTTGGACTACATGGATGGGTTCAGACTTTGATTTGGGGAATTGACCGTTTCTTGTGGTTGGATTCTCATCCAGCTTTGCAAGTCTCACACTAAAAGATTCACAAGATTCACACTTTCTCGTGCCCCATGGCAGTCGGTGGGTTTGTCTTGTGCATGCTACCTTAGTATCCTTGACAAGAAAGGTAGTACCACCCTTTTCCTACATCCATATTCTTTCCCTCTCTCAAAAGCAAGACTTGAGGAAGTGTTTAGTACTGGAAAATCATCAAACACACGTAATGTAGATCAAGGCTTGCAATTGGGAAAAAAGACCAAACATTTTGCAATTAACTCATCAATTTAGTTATTGCCCGAAGTTCCAACCCAATTAATTGGGTTTTAAAAATAATTATTACAATAATGTTGAGAAAAGAAAGCTAGTAAATGACTTCATCTTTAGTATACATATACACCAGACCTATAGTGAGCCATTTTCACTAATGAACACATGGCAGTGGGGCTGAACTTAATTCATTTTTATGGCCCCACAGTGGAGTAAGCTAGGGAGTTTGGTCACTATATCCTAGTAGTAAGGTCCTTCTGATTGTGTGAAGATGAATAATATCCTAGTGCAAGGTCTTTTTGCTTGTTTGAATATGTCATCTCAAGACGAATTTAGGATCTTAGACTCCAAATTAGACAACATTTCCTTTGGTAAATATATTGCACTTAGATGCCTAGCTCAATAAGGTGAAATTACCAGGATAAGTGGGGTTCACACAAGCTATTTCTAAGATACATTTGAATTGCTAGCCTATACCTATTGAAAAGCACTAGGAGAAATTCCCTAGTGTTTTTGGAGGCCACCTTTTATCTGTCAAATTGGCTTCTAGGCAAGGGGGCATCTTACACCAACTCCTCCTTAAGAGTGGGAGAGATGTTACATCTACTCCTCAAAAGTAAGCAGAATATCCATCCCACTCTTGATTGGAAAATTGACATTTGAGTAAAACAGTCCCAATTTGGAAGAGGAACCAGTTGTAACCAAAAGAAAAGGGTACTAAAACCATCTCCTGATTGCAAATCCTTACTCTTGTTATAATGTCTGCAACTTATCTCCTATCAAACAGGTAGTGTCACAACACCCTGGTTCTGCAGTCCTACAGTATGTGATCCTACATACCATGAGAATTTTCAGACCGTATATGCCTATTAACCTCTCCTAAATATGCTACAGTAGTAGTTCTCAATTGCTGTTGGGAACAAATTCTTGTATTATGAGTACATGAGTTAATAGGGTCTGGCTTGAGGTCAACGCTCTCAATGTTCATTTGGTCTATTATGAGCTACTAATCCATCCCCCTACCACATGAGATAAATGCAGATAAATGCTTGGTCTAACCTTTAGAAACAGATCAACTTTTGGGTACAAATCTACAACTAAACAAGGTCTACCAAGTTGGTTTGCAACTACTCAAGAAAAATAGAATTTTGTGCGGAATATGGATATATGGATACTTGCTATGATCTCTCCCATCTTGTTTTTCTATCACTCACATTGTGTCAAGCCCAAGGATACCCACTAAGGTTTCTAGCTCCCACTCAGGTGTATGAACTACCCATTGGATTTTCAAGAAAGGTTCCACCAAGGTCCCTTGTAGATGCACTTCTTTATATGCTCTTAGTTCTACAACTTAGACCTCCTTTAGGCGTCATCAACCTTTAGCATCAATCCTTTATAAGTCCTAACTCTAACAAGAACACAAAACCTGCCAAATATAGTCATTGGCGCAACAAAAAAACAATACATCAACTACATATTCCTACAAGCTCTTCCTTCTACACAAACTGCAACAATTTGAACAAAAACAGACCTCTTCTTTTGCTTTCGAACTACCTTTCTGATCTTGGTCCAATAGCTCTTATTCCCATCTCCCTTGTGTGCTTAAAGCACTTTCAACCACCCATCATCTACTGCCAACATGTTTCACATAACACATAAACAACAAACTTTCCTACTCAAAGTCATTAACAAACAATGATGATAAACTCCATCGCCTGCACAAAAAAAGTTGACAGCGGTTCAAAACAAAACTTAAACCCTAAAATGAACTAGTGTTCACATTATAGAAATCCAAGTGACTTCCTATCCAGTCACACAATAACACAAACCTCCATAAAAGTAATGTAAAATGTCTACTAGTAGAGTTGGATTTCAACCTAAAAATTTTGGTTGGAAAAAAAAAAGGAATTTGGTTTAAAAATGGAAAATCTTCATCCTTAACAAGTGCAATTTTATTAGTTACATACAGCTTTCAAATTTTCAATTTTTTGGAGATTATGATCGAGCTACCATTTTTCATTGATAGTAAAAATTATAAGATACATAGAATGCATCCTTGTAGGTTGGTTTTATTTTTAAAAACTCCATTTGAATTTGGGATGAGGGAGAAACAAATCATCAAAGGATGCTCATCCATGAGCACCACACACAGTCAAGGAAAGGAAACTATTTTTTATTATTTCCCAATCCAAACTTTGAAAGGAGCTCATTGGGGTGGTGGTGTAGTAAAAAAAAAAAGGAGCATTTACAAAAAGATATTATGTCACATAGATCACATTTGTATTTTAATTCTTTAGGAATAACAAAAAGAAGGCATGTCACAAGATGTTTTTTTTCCACAAGAATGTTGCCTCACAAGATTGATGCACTGCATCTTAATTATCTCTAATCTAGACCATGTTCAATTATATATATATAGGAAACGTGGAATATCTTTCTAGAACCTCTCTTAGAACATCATAGAATATGAGTTATGACAATGAACTTTTAAATCAAACAAATAAATGCTCAAAGGATCCATTTGTTCTTGACAAAAGGTTTAGACTCATAACCATCTGCATAATCCAATAGCCCCATCTCCCAAGTATTCCCCCAAAATTAAATTACAACATCACTTTTCACCAAATTTTTCACTCCATTTTGACTCTTTGAGAGAATGATAGCCCTAATGAATCCCCATACATATCCATAGTTACATATTTGAGATGATTCCCAAAATTCCCTTCTTTCCTCTCCACATTTTCTCTTCCATGACCTCATTCTATCCTATATTCCCCTTGGTTTTTCATCATCCCCCTCCATATTTTCTTAATTTTTTATTGAACATGGTCCAATTATAGGAGACATCATTGTTAAAATTGCAATGAACTGTCAAGCTTATCTACAGCTGATTGATTTTGATGGTGTTAGTTGATTTTTCTAAAGACCTCATGATATTCATTATTGTCCCTATTATTTTAATACATGGCTTGTCCTTGATTTTTCTAGGTGTATTAATTGATTAAGTTGTATATAATGTGTGCTAAGGATCAATAAAATTATCTTTTTTTTTACGTTAATGCAGTGTGCCAAACAAAGCACAAGTGTATGTTTAGTAGTGGACTACATATTTGGTAGTAGACTTGATCAACAAGTCCCGATCCATTTCCATTTCTATATGATCTTTGTTTTACTATAATTCTTTGCATGCTAGATGGAGTCTTCTGTAAGTCAACAAGTTATGGGTCCACAAGGATTCAGATGTGTAATTACTAAGTTTGTAGGAAATAACTTCCATCTCTAGAAATTCAAAATGCAAATGTTATTAGAAGACAAAGAATGTTGGAGCATTGTGTCAAGAACGAAAGTCAAATTGGCAAGTAACTTTATAGAGTGGAAGAAGAAAGATAGGAAAGCTAGGACCTTCATCATCATGGGGTTGCATGATTCATTGCTCTAGAATGTCATTGGAGCAAAAACACTAAAGGAGACATGGGATTGACTATTAAAGGTCTATGAGACTAAAGGATTAACAGACAAGCTTTTTTTAAGACATCAATTCTTTGCGTACAAAATTAGTCCTACAGACAACATGTTGGATCATATTAACAAAATAAAGTTTATGTTTTAACACCTTGAAGGTATTGGGGAGAAGCTTGATAAGAGTGATGTTATAATGGTCTTGTTGTGTAGTTTACCAAAATTTTACAACAATTTGATAATAACATTAAAATCATAAGTAGATGCTAACATTAACATTGAATTCATAATAACAAGACTTTTCCATGAAGAGCTAAGGAGGAAGGATGCCGAAGGATCAAATGAAGGAAGGTCAACTTTGCTTATATGCACATCCAAAGTTATGTCTAATAATTAAACAATTGATGAGAAGTCAACCATCAAGAGAGACTAAAAGAAAAATTTGTGTAACTACTACAAGAAACCTAGACATTGGGCATGAGATTGCAAGAAGAAAGCAATTGACTTACGACATAAAGGATAAGTCAAAGAAATGGTTTTTGTTGTGGAATAAGCATTTTTGGCCACAACAAATGTTTCAATGAACGAAACATGGTACATTGATTCAAGAACATCACAATAGATCATGTTTCAAATAACATTTTCTCTAACTATGAGCACATTCCTAAGAGATCTATCTACATGGGTGACAATTCTATCTAGGAGGCCATTAAAAGGGAAGTGTTCATTTAACCATGAAAGGCGGAGAATGTGAAGTTGGAGGTGTTTTGCATGAAGTTTTCCATGTTCCTGGTCTTATTAATAACCTCTTTTTAGTTAAAAAGGCTACAACTCAAGGTCTAAAAGTAGAATTTGAATAAGAAAAATGTAACATCGAGAATAATGCTAGAGAAATTCTTGCAAAAGTAGTAAAGGAAAATAGACTTTATATATTGTTGTGTTTGCATGTATCAACTCATGACAATGTTCAAATAGTTTGGGTAAAAAACAACTTGAAAGTTCGGCATGAAAGATTTGGCCATCTAAAGAACAAAATTTAAGGTTCCTTGTACAAATTTTTTTAATCACTAGCATGGATGCTAGGACTAATCATCAACTTGATTTTTGTGTAGGTTATGCTAATGGCAGGCAATGCAAGATTTTTTTCCAAAAAGGAGACCCAAAGAAAATGCTCAAAATTCTTTTAGAATTGGTGCACACATGCCTATGTGGCCTTATGAAAATCACCTTAGTGGGAGGAGCCCGATTC
>Ga0116231_10010037_pt1 | contig 15522 bp, 11 predicted proteins | sample S1TSphgellanicum_2_FD_89695 | JGI IMG/M metagenome (GOLD analysis project Ga0116231, IMG submission 89695) | Host-associated microbial communities from peat moss isolated from Minnesota, USA - S1T2_Fd - Sphagnum magellanicum MG | ecosystem: Host-associated > Plants > Peat moss > Unclassified...
AAAAAAAAAAAAAAAAAAAAAAAAAAAAAATAATATTTAAAAAAAAAAAAAAAGGGAAAAAAAAGGAAAAAAACCCAAATTTTTTTTTTAATCTTACAAAAAAAAAAAAAAAAAAAGTGAAAAGGAAACAAACTAGAATTTTTCTTCTTAAATCACAATAACAAGAGAAAAAAAATCTTCAAGAAAAAACAAAAAAAAAGGAAAATAAAATAAACTTCTTTTAGAATTTTAAAAGTAAAAAAAACTAGAAAAACAAGAAAATTCACTTCAACATTCAAGAAGGTTGCAAAGTTAATCCAATTACGGATACAAGTGGCAATTATAGCATTTCTACAAAAGCCCATAGAAAGGTTAGGGCAAGGACAAAGTGTAGGATACTTACAAAAGGGCATGTTGCAACAAGGCTTTGGCATTGCATACCTGAATAATATTCATGAAAAACTGGGAATGGGGGGTTATGGGGGGAGAATAATTATAGGACTAGGGTATTAAGGTAGTAGTAGCTTGAGGAGAGGACATGATAGGAGACAAGAGAGAAGGACCAAGGTAGCATTAAATTCGAGTTCAAGGAAAGGAAAAATAAAAGGATTAAAATAGCTTGAGCTTGAACTCAAAAAAAGGAAAGAGAAAAATCAGGGTAGTAGTAGCTTGAGTCAAGCTCGAAGAGACGAGAAAGAAGGAAGGACCAAATAGCAATTGGGCTCAAGTTCAAAGTTAAGAAGGAAAAAGACCAAGTCAATAATAGTTCAAGTTGAACTCCAGGAGAAGAAAAAGAGGGGAGGACCATGGAGTAGTCAAATTTGAGTTCAAGGAGAGGAAGGAGAGAAACCATGGAAGCAACAGTAGCTCAAGCTTGAACTCGAGCTTGAGGAGAGAGACTAGCATAGTAGGAGCTTGTGTTCAAGCTCAAGGAGAGAGAAAAATTAGGGCAACAATAATAATTTGAGTTCAAGCTTGAAAAAGAAAGAAATTAGGCCAACATTAACTTGAGTTTGAAGAAAAAGTGACTAGGGCAGTAACAACTTGAATTCAAGTTCAAACTTAAGGAAAGAGAGTCCAAGGTAGTAATAGCTTGAACTCAAGGAAAAAGAGACCATGGCAAAATTAGTTCGAATTCAAGGAAAGAGATTAAGGTAGCAACAGTTGGAGCTCGAATTCAAGGAGAGGAGAGAGAGGGAAGGACTTGAGTTCAAAGAGGGGAGAGAGAAGGATTAGAGCTGCAATAAACATAACAACTTTCATTCTCCCCTTGTTCAAGTGTTGTGTTCCATACCTACATCATGCACAAGGCAGGCATGAACATGGACAATGGAACAAATATAGAACATCAACAAGTCAAATAACACCAAACCTTACAAAGAGAAGTAACCACATGAATGAGCTCAAAAAGCTTAGCTCCAAGTGCACAACTCGAGCTCCAAGTTTAATTCTTGAACTTTAAAAGGAGACGACCAAAGGAAACAAGAAAGATCATTGAAGGAAGCCCCTGCAACGCCTCCAAGTGTTGAAGACCAGACCAAATGGGAGACAATTAAAGGAAATGAGAAAGATTGTTGTGGGAAGCCCAATAATGCCCAAGTAATGAAAATTAGACTAGAAGGAGACCAAAGGAAATGAGTGAAATTATTGCAGGAAGCCCCACAACACCTCCAAATGTTGGGGGAATTAGGGTTTAAAGAATAAAGGAACACCCATCACCATGGATGTGAAACCCTATTTGGAATTTTTGATGGTTGATGTACAATTTTACATAAATTTTGGTTTGTTTCTCCTTCATCCAATTTTGATTATAAGACATGTGGTGTTTACTTTTCATCAACACTGATTTTGAAAATAGGATCAAAGGTGTTTAGTCATAGGGAATTTTTTGTTTGTTGATTATTTTTTCCAATAGTTAGGGGTGTCCAACTTTGAAACATGATATCTTGTTCATTTTTCACTCAAATGACAAGTAACGAATGACATTGGGAACGTTAAGAGGTGCTCTACAATTCATCTTTAGATTCCATGGTCAATTGAGCTATTCCTTGAACACTTAAATTCTCAAAATCTTTAAGTGTTTGATTATGGGTTGTTCTACCCAACACTTCTTAAATATGTAGCCTACAAGGGGCAACACAATTTTTTGCTTTTACCCATGGTATTAACTATTAATCCCTAGGTGTTTTTTTTTTTTTTGGTTAAAAAATATTTTTAGTGACCTTATACATTATTTTTTTGACTATTGGAGTTCTAAAAAAGGTGTAAAATAAATGTTGCATAACTTATAAGCTTTGTAATTTTCTTGGGAAATCCAAATTTTGTGCTTAAATGCTATTACATTAACAAAAGGCATAATAATAATTCAAAAATATAGTTACACCATTGGATCTTAAAATCATGTAATAAAAGTATGGGTTCCAATGAATAAATATAAGAGGGTGTCTTCATATTTGGCCATTCTATATTCAAGTTCCAAGTTTACATTCTACTTTCAAGTTGAAATGCATATGGCAATTGTTGTGCAATCAACTGATATGCCGATCATTTTTGCCTTGAATGGATAGTTTAGTTCATGTGCTTGGTTAGTGTATTCTTACAAAAAGATCACAAATCACAAAGCCTAATACACATTGCACATAGGTTTTCGTTCAAGTTACCCAATATTTCAATGGAAGCATTGTTATAATAGTGAAACAATTTGACAATTTGAAATTAGGTTTTAACATTAACATGGGATGAAAGTTGGGAATATGTGATTTTGTTGAAGGCTCCTAAAGGACTGATGATGCCCTCCATAGGTTTGACATAAGTAATAATTTTTTTCCAAAATGGGTTACATGTACGTTCAAGTTTTTTGTTCTTTGGTTTGAGGTTTAAACTCACCAACTTTCCACAAGAAACTTGTTTTCCGAACTTTTTGAAAAAAAATTGAAAATTGAAAATTAAGAAAATAAATATGAAAAAGTAATATTATATATGTTATAATTATTTCAAACATTAAAAATTGGGATTTGTTTGGAAAAGAAGGAAGGTGATTGAATGAAAGCACATGGGAATGAAAGGATTCCACATAATATAGGGTTGAAGGCTAGTCAAACATTTGTTTAACATGGTGAGCATGTGGAATCAATAAAGACATGGTTATGTGTAAGGTAGGGCTCAAGGTTGTCCACCTCTCTTATTCCTCATGGTCATATTCTTTTTAGTCCATATTTGAAACCATGTCATACCAAGATGTGGGCCCTTAAGTTTGAATGCTACATTGTTGTTTTGAAAAAAATTGTTGGTTATAGTGGGTTGTTTGGGTGACATTTGTTAGGAAACATTTGCTTCATAAAAACACATTAGTATAGAACAAATCCTTAGACATCATCACTTTTTATTTGCATTTGAGTTTCAATTAAATTTATTTGACCTATTATTAGATCATGATTTCATTTGGGATAATAAATAATGAAAAAAGATCGTGAAGATTCATTGAAAACTTGAAGGTCCTTGAATAGGTTTCATTTTTGTCCATTCACAATTTTTTAAACATGTTGAATGTGGAGTCATTCTAGCCCTTCCTTGTAATGTGCAATTGGATGGTCCAAGAGAGTTTTTGCCTAGTATGAATCTTTAACCACAATCTTTCAACTATAATATTGCTTCAAAAATATTAATGTGAAAAATGATAGTTGCAAAAAATCATTATTTTCCCAATCATGGATTAATTTGGATCTCTTTGATGTAAGTGCAACTAACTGTATCGAATCATAAATATTATACATGTATAAGGCGGAAATGAAAGATAAATATCTCCTTTGCCCATATGTCCATTCAGAAGTGGTCAAGTCAATACGATAGGTTAAGAATCGATAATTCATGTTATAATGGAATAATAAAAACATTTTGCGATTCCCATTAGAATTAAAGTTTTCAAAAGGTCATAGTATTAATCTTAAGGTATAAAGCCACATTTGGTGTTCAAAATTTGCAACTAATATCACCTTAACATCAACAAAGTGCCATGAATAATAATATCATATTGTTTAACATAGCAACTTTCTAAACATTATTTCAACATGTCCACACATTATGTTAATTAGTAAATATCTCAGTTTTTTTTTGTTTGAAGTTTGCAATCTAGTACACACTTACAACACTAATTTTTACTCTTTCTTTTTGTGAAGAGAGAAAAAAAAGAAGGATAAACATGGATGCATAGTAAACATTGAAATAGTTTGTGAAATTTTAAACCTTGATATTTGTTAACATTGATATTTGGCTTCAAAATCTACTTTTTTTCAAAGATTTGTAAAAAATAGATGGGCCACATCTTTTGGTGTGTCGATAAGGGTCTGAGCATCCATCATAGAGGCGGTGGTCAAGTGAGCCCTAACATTACATATGCCCATAGTTGTTAATGTGGTCAGCCCAAGACTACTGCTGAAATTTTTTTTCCCCCAGCCTGCCCTTTGCCCTAATTTGTTTTCTTTACCTTGGCATTTCTAGAGGGTTTAGGGTTTGGGTCCATGTCATACATGTTTTGGGTATGTTTTGGGTGCTAGGGGATATATGTAACATGCTACAAGACCCTTGCACACATGCTACCTGGCATGTTATGTGTCCCTTGGTACACATAAACATGGGAGGTTATGGGTGCAAAATATGACATGGTGAAAAAGGGCAAAGGGCAGACTGAGAGAAAAAAAATGCAGCAATATTTGCCTCCAGATTGCAACCTAATTGGTGTTTCATTTTGTGAATTTTTTGATGTAGCCCAAAGTGACGACAATCTACTTCAAGATTTAGCCAAATTTGGTTACAAGCTAAATATGAATATAAAACTTTTTAAACATCCCTCAATATTTTTGGCTATATTTGAACAATGTATAAAAATCTGGTGATTTTTCTTAAATTTTGGTTGAATTCTGGCAATCAAAAATCTCAAAAATAGTTGATTTTAGCACTTTCAAAAAAAATTATAGCTTTTTGGCTATACATAGTAGCCAACAAAAAAAAGGCTTCATGGACCTAATGGACATTTTGACAATTATTGTGTGGATTAAGTGTTAGGGTTAAGATTCTTTGTAAGTTCTGAATGTTTAAAATAACATACGAGGAGTCAAATTTCCTTTCAATTGAATCTTCTTTGATTTGTTAGAAAGAGCTTGAAAATAGTTATTAAAAAATGTCTTCAATTTTCAAAACAATTTTTTTCAAGAATCATTTAAAGATTTACAACAAATGTGTCTCACCATTTTTCAAACACTCAAAGAATAATTTGGACGAAGAAATCATGTCCAATAAAAGAGCTTGCCAAAACACTGAAAACCTCTTAATGATAATTATAAGGCAATAGGGTTGTTGCATGTGTAATTTGGTTAAGTTTTTTAAGAATTATGATGGTTCAAATTTGTAAAACCTTCATTTAAAATTTGATATTCAAAGTGCCCAATTCCAAGATTATGATTCTAAGAATCTTAAGAATTTGCCATTTTAATTTAGTTCCCTTGGCAATGGTGCTTTAAGTTTGAACCATGGTGAGTTCAAGAGAGTCCACATACATTTCTTTACTTTGGAAAAGCCAAATAAGCGAGACCTTAGATTGAATCAAGGCCACTCGTGCTTCAAATGAAAATCCAAATAAAAGCAAATGTTGGACATGAGAAAGTGTGATTAGGCCTAATATATATTCAACCTCATGGGAGGTCGGGTGGTTTAGGGTTTAGGGTTTCATCACAATACTATTTTGGTTCAAATGTGTTTAACTTCAAGGTTCATATGGAACCTTGTTAAATTAATTTTAGTTTAATTTTTAGAGATGAAAATGACTCTAAATTCGATAAATTTTTTATTGAAAAATTGTTTTTGCTCAAAAATTGCAAAACAACAAAAGTTTGCACACCACCTCATCTAGGCTTTTTTTATTGTAGCAATAGCAAAGTGGGTGGTCCCCATGGTTTTTGTGGGTTATGACATGGTCACTTCCAAACAACCAATCAATGAAACACCTATCTTAATAGATTTATTATGTACAATTTCTTTTAAAAAAGAGAGAAATAATTGATTATTATTTTTATTGATATAATTCCATGAGACCATGAAATATACATAAAATAAAATAAAAGGACTAAAGAGGGGGGGAGGAGGAGGATTTGGGTGGTTTTTTTTTTGCATCTTGTGGCCTCCTTTTATTTCCATAATTTTCCCTTAAAGATTTATTTACAAGTTTTTAAGGCATAGTAAGGCCCTTAAAAGTAGGGTGTTCCTAAATTTGGGGGTCTTTGTAAAAAGGTGGGGCCGCTCAGTTTGGGTCCCCTTGGGATTTACCGTCAGTAAATTACTAGGGCGACAAGGGGGTGGGGGGAAAGGTTAAAAGAAAACCGTTAAAAATGTTTTTACTTTTCGTCCAGGCCGCCGCGCACACACTCCCATGATGATCTTACATTGTTGTCTTTCCTCCCATCTCACCGTCCATCTCCTGATCACGATCTGACCTGCCGTCGATCCTGACCGTTGGTTCTGTCGTACACGTCACATGGGTTTGGAAGCAATAAGGACCACGACCAGCTACGGCGCGTGATTCGCGGGACCCGACACGTGGCACCCGTGGAGAGAGAGAACGGCCACGCTGCTTTATTTCGTGAGCAAAAATGGTCGAGGTCCTGAAACCCAATGAGATCCTGAAACCAGGTGCTGTAGAAAGAACGTGGCGGAGAGGGATTGGTGTATGGCCTGAAAGGGATGTCGATCTAGGGTTTGGAGCTCTTGGTATTTCTTCCTGCGTTGTTTGTTTCTCTTCCTTGTCGTCGTCGTCGTCGTCGTCGTTGTCGCGGGTTCTTTCTCGTCGCCATAGACTCTCGTTCTTCGTGAATTTCCTCTTTTGTTGTTGGGTCTATTTGGTCGCGCTTGTATTTCTTCTATTGATTTTCTTGACCATTTCTTTCTTCAGACTGTAATCTTTTTTCACATTCTTTGGGTCCGTATCGACCCACGGTTATCAATTTCTCCTTTGGAAAGCCGGACGGCAATTGGGAACAATTGCTTAATTTCGTTTGGAGCCCGCTTGTTTCGTCGATTTCTTCCTGAAATTCTCTATTTTGGGTTCTGTTTTCCCCTCCCCGCCCCCTTTTTTGGGCTCTCTTTCTTTCGTGGATTAGAAATCCGCATCGATCCGTAGCGTAGAAGCTTCGGTTTAAAGCCGTCGGAAACAGGGAACCTCCCGGGTCTGGGCGGAGCCTCCATAAGAAATCAAAGCAAGCAAACAGTTTCTAACTTGCATTGCGATTGTTCTTTGAAGAGTTTTTACTCTGGGTGTTTTTTTTGGTTGAAAAGAGGAAGAGGCGTAAACGATAGCAGTGATTTGCGTGCAATTTCGAGGAGGCAGGAACTTCGAAGCTACTCTACCTCATCGGCTCTCGAGGCGGCGTTTCGCTGGGAAGTGTCTTTTGTTTTATTCGATTTCAAGCTCGAAACTCACTCGACGTTGGTGGTTTCAGCGTCTGGGAGAGATCCGAGAGCTTCGTGGTGTTTCTTTCTTCCCAATTTTGGTGGGTGGGGGGAGTTCTCCTCACTCCTCCTGCATGTGTGCCTGTGTATCATTGAGTCACCCTCGACGCTCATTTGAAGCTTCAGAACTGGAAGGTAATACGCAGAGAACACAACGCCACTTATGGCGACCTCGAAAGGCTCCAACACCACCACGTCTGAATCGAGTACTTCCTAACCCTAACACAGCTGATCGATTCCTTTGTCCCGTTCTTAGTTAGAGCAATTCGACCAGTGCAAATTAAAATTGGATGAAGAAAACTCAAAATTGTCAGTTTGGCTCCACAAAATGGTTTTGGCCCAGCATTTTTGCACAGTTTGCTAGGGCTGGTACAAGGCACAGCACAGCTTAACACCTGCTGTTAAATGGCTACATAGTTTGATTAGTCCAGGTGGGTTGCTTGTAGTAGTCTCCCACCTATTTGCACTCCCAGTTTTAGTCTTATGGGTGGGGTTGGAAAAAGGTAATTAACTAAACTTGGATGCGAGAAATATTTTTGCAGCCTGGTCATGGAACTGAGCACTGCAGGAGATGCTCTTACCAGCCATTTAGTAGAGCACCCATCACATGGATCCAGCTGCAGAGTTCTTCCTCTGCTGCTTTTGCCTTGTATCTTGCAAATCTTACAATTGGGCGTTATGGGTTCAGGTATACGTTGGGGAAGAGCAGCAGTGGCGGCAGCAGCGACAACTTCAATCCCCACAGTGGTTGTCATTGGTGCAGGATTCGGAGGCTTAGCTGCTGCATGCTTCCTACAAAATTCTCATTTCAAGGTATTCATCAAAACCCTAAACCTGTTGTAGAGTGCCCATCACATGGATCCAACCACCCATTGCCACCCATCCACCGATGTCTTCATCGTTGTAGTAGTACAACAGTCTGCTCAGTCTGCCACTTCCATCGTTCGAGGATCCCCAGACTCTTAAATCCCCAAACTGTGCAGGTTGTAGTGTTGGAGTCCCGGGATCGAATAGGGGGCCGCGTACTCACAGATCATTCCTTTGGTTTCCCTGTTGACATGGGTGCCTCGTGGTAAAATCCGCTTCCTGTAGACAGACACACTACTGGGGAAAATGCAAATTCGGTTGGTCACCCCCTCCCCATCATCATGACCTACCTCACAAGAGTGATACATTTAAATAAATGACCTTCTCAAGGATTGTTCCGTGCAAGCATGACAATTGCTTCTTTGGATGTCATGCTGTGTAGTAGAGAATTTTGCACAATCAAAGAATGCCAGGCATCTTGCTCATTTGGATCGAATTATTGTTGGTGTTTTCCTTTTTTTCCTTGCACCCACCTGATGTTGTTGTTGTGGCTTAAATCTTAACCTGATCTTTCCTCCCAGTTGGAAGGAAATCTCTCTTTTCATGCCCACCTTCTCCTCCTCCTCAACTTACAGCAATGATGCAACTCTCTGATTTTGCAGGTTGCATGGAGTTTGCAAAGACAATCCTTTGGCAACAGTGATTGCGAAACTGCATCTGCCACTATACCGCACATGTGAGGAGAAATCTGTGCTCTATGATCATGATCTGGAGAGGCAAGGAAATTTTCTGTTACTCTTGCATGTTCTTCTCATTTTTGGTGACATACTCTTGGCTATATTGCATTTGCAAGTGGTGTCTGATCAGACCTGAATTCTGGGTGTAATGCCCTGTCGTAATTTCCTCTACTGTTTGAAACTCCATGTGGTCGAAAGACAGGGCCTTTGTGTTGAAAGAGATACAAGCAGTGATCTTTATTGAGAACTTTAAAGTGCCTCAAGATCACCATGCCCTCTATGTTGTGAGGATGTTTTGGGAAGGACTTTACAGGGTAAGAAAACTCTGCCATTTTGTCCCAGTGTGGGTGCTTTGCTCTCATCATTAAGTCACTTCAATTTGATGTGGCCTATTCTTGGAGACTTTTGCACCACCTGACACGACCGACAATCCTTCACTGATTCTCGTTTTTTGAGGAGGTGACAAGAGTCAATGATATGAACTGAATGCAAACTTCCACCACTGCTAACTAATGCAAGTTAGAGATAATTGCAAATTTCAGGGACTTATTTTGTAAAACCAGTTGATGCATTGACTCTGAAATATTGCTTGGGTCTGGGTTTGGGGGTGTTTAGTTATGCCCTTTTCGACATGGAAGGGCACCAAGTTCCTCAAGCTCTTGTTGTAGAGGTCGGGGAGGTGTTTGAGTGCTTGTTGGAAGAGGTGACTTTTTTACCAGTATTGTTTTGGTTCATGGTGGAGCAGTGTTGTCCATTGAGAAGACTGTCTCATGAACATAATAGCTAACAGCTACAAAGGTTTTTGCTTGCTTCTGTCTAGACCAAAAAAATCCGGCAAGAGTATCCAAATGATATGTCAGTCTCCAAAGCTATGGATATGGTGTTGGAGAGACGTCCTGAGTTGAGGTTTGTCTCCTATTTCAGAAATTCTAATGGATTCAAGCTACCAAGGGCTTTAGCATGATGTGTGAGGAGGATGGGTGCATTGTTTTCATGACCTTCTGCTGCATATATGATCAAAGGATTGAACATTCCTCCTGTGTCCTTGGATGTAGGTAACACAGATGTTTTCTGAATTCAGCAGGGCTTCTGGGCATTGGGAATTTGCCAGAGGGGGAATATGGCTTTTTCTTTTTTTTTCTTTTTCATGTCCTTTCAATGGCTCAAGAGAGAATGTTGTACTTGCAGGCAAGAGGGAATGGCTCACAAGGTTTTGCAGTGGTACTTGTGTCGCATGGAGGGCTGGTTTGCAACTGATGCTGATAACATCTCAGTTCAGAGTTGGGATGAGGTCCAATACAAATAAAGCAAACTGTGTGATTTGTACTGGGTTTTTTTTAATCTGGTGATGGTGATGAATGGGTATCACTTTGTCTCATACTCATTGTTGTAATCTGAGCCATGGACGACAATGATTGTGGGTGTATGGGATTTTGATTCTGCAGGAAGACTTATTACAAGGTGGGCATGGTCTTATGGTGCAAGGTTATCAGCCTGTCATTATCTCCCTCTCTGAAGGTCTCGACATCCGTCTTAATCATAGGTGCGATGTGGCTAGGCTTGTACATGTTATGCACAAAACACGGTATTGCATTGTTTAATAAGCTACTTGCAGAAGGGAGAAACCACAAATTGCTAGTAGACTCACATTAAGATATGATCCTATCTTGAACAGAGTAACAAAGGTTAATCGGCGGCTCCATGGGGTGCGAGTAACAACAGAGAATGGGAAGACATTTGATGCAGATGCAGTGATAGTCACTGTGCCTTTGGGTGTGCTCAAAGCCAATGTGCCACAGTTTGAACCCAGACTGCCCAACTGGAAAGAGGCAGCAATTGCTGATCTGGGTATTGGCAATGAGAATAAAATTGCTCTGTTTTTTGAGAGTGTTTTTTGGCCAAATGTGGAGTTCCTTGGGGTAGTTGCTCCCACTTCCTATGCCTGCAGCTACTTTTTAAACCTTCACAAAGCAACTGGTCACCCTGTCTTGGTGTACATGCCAGCAGGTGTGCCCTGCTAACTTTGTCTACTCCTCACTTGTCTTTGTGCAGTGGTCTTGCATAAATTATAGCTATCCATATTCGGATTAAAGTGTATGTTGGTGGTTATATGATGCGAAAATTTTCTGCTGAGTGCTGTGTGCATATATTGAAACTTTGAAGTATATGTTTCAATATGAGTTCAGTAGTTCAAAGGATCTGACGTGAGTGCGCTTTGCAGGACGTCTTGCTGATGACATTGAGGCCCTTTCTGATGAGGCAGCTGTTGAGTTCACAGTATTGCAATTGAAAAGAATACTCCCCACTGCATGTGAACCAGTATGCACTTCAGATTCTTAAGCCACCATTGCGTTGTCGAGTGATTTGCAATTGGAAAACCATTTTCATCAAGAGCTGTTGCTTTATCCTTTTCTGCAAACAAGCACATCTGATGTGAATTTTGGAACTGCAGATCCAATATCTAGTTTCGCGATGGAGAACAGACCCGGATGCTCGAGGTTGCTACAGCTATGATGTTGTGGGTAAACCGCATAACTTGTATGCACAATTGCGCATGCCAGTTGATAACATCTTCTTTGCTGGGGAGGCTACCAGTGAGAGATTTCCAGGGACAGTGCATGGAGCTTTTGCCACTGGAGTCATGGCTGGTGTTGAATGCCGGGAAAGGTTTACTGAGTGCTATCAGGATCTTGAGATCTTTCATCCAGTAAGGGCAGAGGAGTCAGAGCTTGTGACTCCTTTGCAGATTTCTCGTCTGTGATGGCCCCGGAGCTTGACAAATCACTACTGGCAGAAAGTAAGCTGGATCAAGGAGGTGGGTCCAACTGTTTGCTGCTCTTATAATGGTCAAAGCTTACCAGATAGAAAAACCCATCTACTTCACATCTCACAAAACGGTTTCCCATTTTGCATCTCATTGCAAAATATTGGAATTGTGGGTTCTAGAAGCTTGGTATGGGATTAATTTACAGAGAACAAAACCTTTGCAAGAAGGTTCTTTTAACTTCCTGTATCTTCTGCACAAAATCCAGAGTGCAATTCAATTTAAAGAGACGATTGTTATAGATAACACCCTGAATAAGGCATACCCATTTGTGATTCTGCTACAATTTAGAGTTGTATAGCATTGTTGTCAGCCGTGGCAAGAAGTATAACAAGGTAGTTCTGCGGGAGAGAGATTAGGGTTGCCTGGAGCATTGAAGAAAGACCTTTCTTTGTTGCCAGTTATAATTTGCCTTACTCTTTGTGACCCAAGAGATTTATGGCAACTCCATTGATCAATGGATGATTAGCCTTTTAAGTGACGTTAAGGATCTTCAATTCACCTTTCAATCATGTGACTTGACTTTATCCAATGATTCAAATACACATTACAATTGTATTACACATTAGAGTTCTTTTCCTCATCACAATAAACTCGAGCAAAGTATTGTGCTCCTCTCATCGTGGTGCTGATGAGCACAATACTTCTTTGCTAGTTAGTGTCGAGAAATGGGCTTTCAGAAACTCTCAGACTGACACCAAACCATTTTCACTTAGGTCTATTTTTATATGAGGATTTTTGAAAGATGATAATTTTGGCTTGAGTTATTTTTTCTTGAAGGATTTTGGCTTCTTTTTAGAGGAGTTTTTTGAAGATTATCTTTTTGCATGGTGAAATATTTGAATTTTCATAATTCTTCTTTTGCCTTCAAATACTTTTTGTTGTAAATGGCACAAGGTCATGGTGTGCCACACCCCTTGTTTTTTTTTCAGTTTTGCACATGATGTTACCAGCTTAGACCCATTAAATATTTGGGCTCCTAGTTGCTTCACACTACCAGTGACAATGATTAAATTATTTTTTTGTGGACATAATAATTTGTTGTAATTAATTTTATTTTTTCAAAAAATAAAATTTTATAAATTTTATTATATGTCATTTTTTTCATTATTATTATTATTATTATTATTATTTTATTTTATTTTTTTCATTCTTGTCGATGAAAGTCTGATTAATTAAATAAGTTCACAACAAGATAAAAAATAAAAAATAAAAAATAAAAAATTGAAAAGATATAAAAAAAAAGGCAACACCATACAAACAGACAAAAACATTGAAAGGATGCAAGACAAAAAAACAAAAAAAATTGATTCTAAAATGAAGGGGCTTTTATTTTTTCAAAATGCCTTGCCTCTTTTTTTTTTTCCTTTTCTTTTTCCCATGATAGTTTGTGATATTAGCTTGTGATGATTTTAAGTTTATGATGTTGGAAAGTTTACAAAAAAAATTAAAAATTAAAAAAAAAACTTTTAAATTTTTTTTTGTGAATTTTAAAAAATGAAAAAAATATGTAAAGCTTGCAAGTATATTTCATTTTTTAATTAAAAAAAATTGGAAAACTATCTCAATTATTATTATTTTTTGAAAATTAATGGGTACGAGTCATAAAAATTCTAATAATTCATCATTCAATTAAAAACATTAAAATGTTCCGTAATTTTTGTGAGAAGGTTTTTGTTTGTTTGTTACACGTATTTTGGTTTTGACAAGGTACTTCAAATGTTCATTTTTATTAGGTTTTACTCAAACACTCCCATATGCGCCTTTCCGCAAGGCCATTTTGGAAAACCAAACACCCATTTTTTTCAAAATGCCTCATATTGTTTTTTTTCCTCATGACACTTGATAGATACCCGTTGGATACCCACCTGGTATCACGAGAATTTTTAAAATAAAAATAAAATAAAATCATCCTGTATTTTCAATAGCCAGTGTCCTCTCACCGGTTACCTAGTTCATACTCGCAACCAAAATTGAATATTATTCACGGCCTAATAGACCATGTCCGATTGGTCCATGAACTAGAATTGGCCTCTAAAATAGGCTCATAAAATTTAAAATAATGGATTCATTTTATTTTTCCCCTTGCGATATCCGTCCGATCACAGGTCTCTGTGAAACAGCCCATCTTTATAAAAAAAATTTGGCTGGTCATATATATATAGCCAAAAAGACATATTGAGAAATAAAAGTCCTAAAATAAGTGGTTTTTGAGTTTTTCAATAGGTATCCAGAGTTAGACCAATTTTTTAAAGAAATCGCCAGATTTTTCTACTACAATGGTTCAAAGTAGGGTAACTGAAAAGGATAAAAGGATGTTTTAAAATTTTATTTTCTTATTTAGCTTGTTACCAAATCTGGCTAAATCTTCCTGTGGATCATCACCAATTTGGCTACAGCACAAGAATTGACCCCCAAAAACGGCTAAAATTCTAGTCTGGCTATAATCTTGCAGGTAGAATCAGTCGGCGTGAATACCGAGGCGGTAGGCAGAACACACGCAGACACAGACAGCCAGTGTTTTTTTTTCGTGGCAAAATTTCGCAAATTGGCGAATTTGTTTTCTTTTCTGAAAGTGAAAAAAAATTGAAAAATGGATGATTTTTACGGGATTTTTTTTCGCCATTTCTCGAAATAAAAAAATTAAAATTCGCTATATCTAGACATAGGCACTTTCTAGGTCGCCATTTGTATTAGCAAATTTGAACAAAATTGCCATAGCCCAGCTACGACAGTCGCCATTTAATGCTAATTAATGCTGGGGATCCTCGCCCTAAACCAGCACGTCCGTCGTCGTCCCCGCCGACCCCGTCGCGGTCGCTCGCTGAAGCACACACACCAACAAGACCACCCACCCACGCGAAGTTCATGAGTCTCTTCTCCACTCCCGTGTTTTTTTTTTCTCTTTCCCTGTTTGTTGCTCGTGTCCGCATATTGCGAGCCTTGTTGCGGAGGTCTTCTTGTTTTGGTTTTTCAATTTTTTTTCCCCTCCTTTATTTTTTGGTCTTTTTTCAGTAGTGTTTTTGGTCATGGATTCAGTAGCAGCCCTAGTCTCAGGTAGTGCCCGAGTAGCAGCAGCAGCGTCTTCAGTGTTTTTGTTGAGCAATGCTTCGTCGTCGTCGTCGTCGTCGTCGCGGACTTTCGATGTTAACAGCACGGCTGCGTCGTCGTTTCCAATCTGCTCTCGGCGTAGAGATTCGCTTTTTCTCTCCTCGGCTTCCTCTGGGGTCGTGGCTGTGAAGAGGAAGGGGGGTTTGGTGTGGAGGAAACCTTTGAGGTGCGTCGCAGTTGGTAGTACTAGCACTTTGGAGGCTGCTGCTGTGGACCCTACATCTGACGATGCCATTCCTATTGAGAAGCGTAAGTGGCTTGAAATGCGCTCTTTCTTTATATTTTTTCCCCTTTTGATGAATGGCATGATGAGAAGGGCGGGCTTCGGTTTCTCTGCATGTTTTTTTAAAATTTAGTTTCGGATGCCAGATGCTGTGTTCTTCATCACTCTCAATGGCATTTTGTGTCGGGAAGATTGAATGGGGATTGATTGGCGAGACTTTATTTCTTCTTCTGTTTTTTTTTTTTTTTTTTTGGGGGTTTTGTAAATGCCTTTTTTTTTCTCAAGGAACTTTCATTCGCTCTTCCCTTTGATCCTTTTCCCACTGGTCCGAGGGGGTTTTGGGG
>Ga0116231_10010038_pt1 | contig 15521 bp, 6 predicted proteins | sample S1TSphgellanicum_2_FD_89695 | JGI IMG/M metagenome (GOLD analysis project Ga0116231, IMG submission 89695) | Host-associated microbial communities from peat moss isolated from Minnesota, USA - S1T2_Fd - Sphagnum magellanicum MG | ecosystem: Host-associated > Plants > Peat moss > Unclassified...
CAAGGCTGATGTTCTTGAACCAAACAATGCATGCACCTTGAGCAATCGTGGAAATGTCAAAAGGATGTTAAAAGATTATCAAGGAGCCTTGGAGGACCTTGACAAGGCTAATGTTCTTGAACCAAACAATGCATTCACTTTGAAAACTCGTGGAGATGTAAAAGGGATGATGCATGATTGTCAAGGAGCCTTGGAGGACCTTGACAAGGCTGATGTACTTGAACCAAACAATGCATTCACTTTGAGGAGCCGTGGAGATGTCAAAAGGATGTTGGATGACTATCAAGGAGCCTTGGAGGACCTTGACAAGGCAAATGTTATTGAACCAAACAATGTATGCACCTTGAGTAATCGCGGAGATGTCAAATGGATGTTAAAAGACTATCAAGGAGCCTTGGAGGACCTTGACAAGGCTGATGTTCTTGAACCAAACAATGCATGCACCTTGAGCAATCGCGGAGATGTCAAAAGGATGTTAAAAGACTATCAAGGAGCCTTGGAGGACCTTTACAAGGCTGATGTTCTTGAACCAAACAATGCATTCACCTTGAACATTCGTGAAAATGTTAAATACATGCTGAAAGAGTGTCAAGGAGCCTTGGAGGACCTTGACAAGGCTGATGTTCTTGAACCAAACAATGCATGCACCTTGAGCAATCGTGGAAATGTCAAAAGGATGTTAAAAGATTATCAAGGAGCCTTGGAGGACCTTGACAAGGCTGATGTTCTTGAACCAAACAATGCATTCACTTTGAAAACTCGTGGAGATGTAAAAGGGATGATGCATGATTATCAAGGAGCCTTGGACGACCTTGACAAGGCCAATGTTCTTGAACCAAACAATGCATTCACTTTGAGGAGCCGTGGAGATGTCAAAAGGATGTTGGATGACTATCAAGGAGCCTTGGAAGACTTTGACAAGGCTGATGTTCTTGAACCAAACAATTCATGCACCTTGAGCAATCGCGGAGATGTCAAAAGGATGTTAAAAGATTATCAAGGAGCCTTGGATGACCTTGACAAGGCTGATGTTCTTGAACCAAACAATGCATGCACCTTGAGCAATCGTGGAGATGTCAAAAGAATGTTAAAAGACTATCAAGGAGCCTTGGAGGACCTTTACAAGGCTAATGTTCTTGAACCAAACAATGCATTCACTTTGACAACTCGTGGAGAAGTAAAAGGGATGATGCATGATTATCAAGGAGCCTTGGACGACCTTGACAAAGCTGATGTTCTTGAATCAAATAATGCATTCACTTTGAAAATTCGTGCAATTGTCAAAATGAAGTTGGACGACTATCAAGGAGCCTTGGAGGATTTTGACAACGTTGATGTTCTTGAACCAAACAATGTAACCATTTTGATGATTCGTGCAAATGTTAAATATATGTTGAAGGACTATGTTGGAGCTTTGGAAGACCTTAACAAGGCTGATGTTCTTCAACTAAAGAATGAATTCATTTTGAATGCTCGTGGAGACGTAAAAGGGATGTTGCATGACTATCAAAAAGCCTTGGAGGACTTTCACAAGGCTAATTTTCTTGAACCAAATAATGCATTCACTTTGCGAAATCATGGACAAGGTAAAAAGATGTTGGATGACTATCAACGAGCCTTGGAGGACCTTCACAAGGCGAATGTTCTTCAACCAAACAATGCAATCACTTTGAATGTTCGTGGAAATGTCAAAATGAAGTTGGAGGACTATCAAAAAGCCTTGGAGGACCTTGACAAGGTTGGTGTTCTTGAACCAAATAATGCAACCACTTTGGTAATTCATGCAAATTTCAAATATATGTTGAAGGACTATGTTGGAGCTTTGGACGACCTTGACAAGGCTAATGTTCTTGAACCAAACAATGCATACACTTTAACGAATCGTGGAAAAGTCAAATACATGTTGGATGACTATCAAGGAGCCTTGGAAGACTTTGATAGGGTTGATATTCTTGAACCAAACAATGCATCCACCTTGAGGAATCGTGAAGATGTCAAAAAGATGTTGAAAGATTATCAAGGAGCCATAAAAGACCGTGACAAGGCTAATGTTCTTGAACTAAGTGATGCATCCATTTTGAGCAATCGTGGACCTATCAAATACATGTTGGATGACTATGAAGGAACCTTGCAAGACCTTGACAAGGTTCATGTTTTTGAACCAAACAATGCATCCACTTTGAGCATTCGTGGATGTGTCAATGATCCTGAATGGAAACAGACTTATGACGAATGGTGTTTGCAGGTAATGTGGTTCAATGTTTGCAAAATCTTTTGGTTGTAGCTTCTTCACATTTATTATAGGGCAATTTTTATCAAACATTCCAAAAAAAAATGGCCAATTATTTGCATGTTATTAAAAAATAAAGTTATTTTGGCATACCCTTTGACCAATGGCTTCTTATACATCTGTGATGGAGTCACCCATATTTCGTAATCTAGGTATTTGAATAGCACCTTGAAATCCAATGATAACTTTGCCTCCTTAAAAATAAAAGGCACCTTACACCTACAAGAGGCCTCTTACACCTTCTTATGGTGCATTCGCATTTGATTTTAAGTCAATGTTAAATGAAAATTTAGTTGGCATTCTAGGTGGTGCCCAATGTTAAATGGGTGATAGTTTAATGTTAAATGAATGTTAGCTTAACATCAAATTTTTAAGATAAGTAGGTTTAACTCTTAAATGACTAGCATGATGTTAGGGGATTCAACATTAGAATACCAAGTGTGAATGCACCTTTAGGGTAAGATGCATTTTCTTCCGAAATAGGTAGTAGGCATATGGTTCTTCTCATTCCTATCACCTTTGTTTGGGCTCATGACAACATTAGGGTTGCACATTATTATTCTTGACATAATGGGCATGAAGTGAAGGTTTGTATTCAACCTAAACCCCTCATTTTAGGAATGCCCCCACCTTGGAGCCTTACCATACACTATTTAATTCCTTCAAATATTGATGAGATGTTTATTATTGCTACTTTGCAGAGAAAAGGCGCAAGGAAGGAAGGAAAGAAAAAATCATTTGCAAGGAAGGAAAAAAATCAGAATCAAGAAACTTCAGGCTTTGAAAGCCTATCTTGTTCAAGGTGAGTCTTCTATATACTTATTATTATTGTAGGTGCAACAAATTCAACTATCAACAATATACATTTATGGTGAAATTTAAGCTTTCAATTTGATGGAACTTATCTACATATGACTGAGTTTGTAATAATTGGATGGTTTGTTTGTGGACAAATATGATGGTATAATATGTTGTGGTTACCCAAAACTTAAAAGGATGAAATAAACAATTGTAGGACTATGTTTGGGTGCAACTATGTTTAGAATAAACTACATGCAAATTCCATATTTAAAATTATGAGGTGCAAGTACATTAATTGGGGTCCCCTACTTCGTAACATGGGTTGGCCATGAAAAATGATGACACTTTTGTTGAGACCAAATGTGATTGTCATAGAGCTATTGTCTCCTTTTCAAAGGTGGTCCCTTTTCAAGTGCTACATTACCAGTGCACTCATATGGCTGCCCATGCATTTTGAAACTGTCATGTTTGAACAATTTTGATGACCTATTTAATTAGTAGCCCCATTATTGTTGACTAGTTGGCTATGATGGATAACATGTAACATCACATCATCAGGATTTCAACCCACAACCACTTGCAGGGTCATCGTGAACCTTGAGGTTGGGTCAATTCAAAGGACAAATCCTTATAAGAATTTTTTACTAGAGAAATACATTCCAAACTATATTGATTAAAAAAATCGTTGGCACTAATGTGCATCTTTCATTCAATATTGATTGTCCTTGGCAAGGTCAAACCCATTTAATGGGAACTATGAACCATGAGTACCATAGCATGTTTAGGTTATTAAAGTTGAAAAGGGTTTACTGTTAGTTTCAAATAAGTGCCTTTTAATGTCATGATTATAGTGGGGGAATTTGAGGGATGTATTCCCGTAATTAATTAACAAAAACAAATCAATGTGGGTAAAATTAAGAGCTTCTTCCATATGTCATAGGTGTTACCTCCTTTTGTTTTTCAAGGTTGCTCTAGTTGTAGTATAGGTCCTTGGTTGGTCATCCAACCCAACATTTGTTCCAACTTTAAGTGTTTAACAAAATTGTTTCTTGGGAATCTAGTTTACTGACCTCAATAAATAGTTAAAATACTAGTTTTTGTAGTAATTGGATTTCCATTTAGGGCAGATAATTTGCTTCATCTACTCCTTTTCTTTTTAAGTTCTCTCACTTGCAAATGGACTAATTGGCACTTCGTCAATGATGTATTTAATTAACATTTTAGAATTAAAAAAAATTATAATCAACAATTTCTCTTCCAATTTGACAAGTGTATTCGCTAAAGATAAAGTAACATGCTTAAATATTTTTAAATACCATTCAAAACTACTACTAGACTAAAGTTAGTTGTGTAAAATGGAAAATTTATTTTTTGGTGGTTGTCCCCTTTGAATTTGTTGATGTGAAGATAGATAAAATTCTTCAAAGTGCACATGGCAATTTTTCAAAGTGTGTCCAATTGTAAAAAAACATATTTTATAATGGAATTTATCTTGTGTTGTTGGTGCAGAATTGGGTTCTTCCCAGATTTTCCATGCACAATTGATGGTCATCCCAAACAAGAAAATCAATTTTCAACAATTGGAATAAGTGACACAACACAAAATTGCTTCCAAACTGGGCTTCAAGAAATTCTTACTATGGGAAGAAAGGGAAAATTTGAAGGGGCTGATTCAATAGAATTCCTTTTCAAACAGGCTGAAGACATGTCAAAAGTTGTAGGGGTGGGCCTACAGTGGTCCAAGGTTGTGGTGACAAAGCAATTTGGGGTAGTGGTCCAGCACATTGGTGAGCACTCGTGGTCTGACTTGTGGAAGGAAACAAGTTTTTCACCAATGAGAATTCCCATTCCAAAGCCCCCATCTGAACTTTCAATGTGCAATTTGACACCAGAACAATCATCCAAAAGATTTGGGGTTGGCTTGGTGGGTTCTAGACTTGAAAACAATCGCGTGTACGTGGAGGATAACCAAAACCAAACTGGTGAAATGTTTCCATTTATATTTGAGCTTGCTGAAAAGATGGGGCTTAGTGAAAATGCTAAAGATTCAAATTTCCAACATCCATCAGGTATTTCAAGTGAAGCTATGGAAGGTGAAAAGAATGATCATGGGAGTCCTTTACTTGAAACCATGGAAGGTGGAGGAGAGACTGACCAAGGAGGTACATCAAGTGAACCTATGGATCCTATGGATGTTGGAGAAAGTTCACAAGGAGGTAACTCAGGTGAACCTATGGAAGGTGTTGAGAGTGGTCAAGGGGGTCCCTCAAGTGGACCTACGGAAGTTGGTGGACAAAGAAATCAGCAATCAAGTGATTTTCAACTGCGTTTTGAATCTTTTCAAGCAAAAGGACCACAAGATTCAAATGAGAATAAATCTTTGACTGTGACTGTTATACCAGAAGTTGGGGGCACTTTCTATCAAGGATTGCCAGATTGTCGGATAAAAGGTGCAGCAATAACCCCTTGGCTTATGTTCAAGTTTGAAATTCTTGGAGGAAGACGTACGATAACCACCACCACAGAGACTAAATGTGATTTGGGTGGGGGTCAACTTACATTACATGAAGATTGGGATTTGGGGTATTGTCACGATAATATCACAATTTCTCTAACTTGTGAGAATCGTCAAGCTGTCCAAGTTTCACTTGGAACTGTGGTTGCAATGGATGTTATGAAAAGAGCAATGACAGAAACATTCACAGGTTCAACATCTCGTGCAAACCAAGTATCAAGTCAAACTAATGTGCAAGTTCAAATGCCAGTGGTACCCATTGGAATTCAAGCTCAAGGGACTTTGGAAGTGACAGACACAATTGCCGATAGTCATGCCCTTGCAATTACTGTTGAGATTCCAAACACTCAATTTTCTGGTTTTAATGTGAATCCGCTGGGGTGTGCAAGTTCTTTAGTTTTTAATTTTCTCTACCCTGAAGAAATTGTCCATGTAAAGGCTAGAGGGAAAAGACAGTTTATCCATGCTGGCATAAACAAAACTCTTTCGCCTACCATTGTTGGCAAATGGTTTCCATTGGATAGAGAGGAGGTTCGTTCATACATTTTCAAAACTGACCGAGACATCTATTCCATTGGAAGTTTGACGAGGTTCATGCAGCAAAGATATGAAGTACCTTTTGTCATCAACCATGCTATGAGCCACATACATCATCATGAAAACAAAAAACTCGAAGGACCTGGTCAGAAATCAGTAGAGGGAGTGTTGATAAAATTGCCAGAAATTTGAAATGTGTTACTTCAGTGTGCTAATTCTATATTGGCACATGGATGATGTATAATCACATGTTGTTTTGTGATTAGTAAGCATTTGCATTTATTGTCATGTGATGAGACTTGCCCCTATGCATTTGCAGTATCTTGGGGTGTATTGAACTAAAATCCTATTTCCTCCACTCACCTGTTCATTTTTTAATGAGTAAGTTTTTTCCTTTGTAGGGACAAGACATAATGCATATGAAGTCAGGGATATTTTGTATTATTAAATATTGTATATGGGAAACTTGGGTTTGATGTTGCTCTACACTATCAATGAGGAGAAAATATTCAAATCTAATGTATCCTATGGAGGGGGGCAACCATGAGTGAAGGAAAGTCTTCATTTCTTCATACTAAGGTTCGTGACCCAAGTAAATAGGAATGCTCATACACGTCTTCAGGCCTAGTTGTACGGTTCTAAACCATTATGTCTAGATGGATTGAATATGGAAACTTACAATTTCAAGCTCAAGATTTAGAAGATGAATTCAAGCTTTCCAAAGGTTTTTTTGGGGGGTTTTGTTGCACTAGGCTACTTGTATGTGCAATTGGTGAATGCACACATGTGAATGATCATGATGATTCAATCCATGAAAGAGACGGTGACAATATGGGGGTCAATGGTCATGGTAACAAAAATAACAATAGTAGCCCTGAGTTCTTTTTGGTCACTACTGTACTTGAGTTTTTAAAAACTCATAGGCTCATTGGATGGTTCTAAACACAATCCAAAGTCAAGCAAATCTAAACAACAAAGGTATGTACGACAACAAAATTATGTCTAAGTCTTCCTACGAATTTAGTTCTCCAAAACAATAGTAATTTCTCGTTCAAAAACTAATCAAACGAATCAATAAACAAAATCCTTCATCAATTTTCTTCTCCCCACAAAAACCATCTTACCCAATTTTGTTGTGGAGTTACGAAGATTGAATATCAGATCTAATTGGGTGTTACGAGACTAAAATTGCTCTCAAGGATTGAAGTTCCAAGGCTTCATGTTTGGGTTTTTTTCTTCCACATATTTGTCAATACTCTTCCTTTCATCATGTATTGGAGGTTTATTTATTACCCATCCGCCTCCTCCTTTTAATTTGGACTCACATGATTCTTTAGATCCATGATACATTTAAATTAATAAATTATTATTTTTATTATTTTAGGCAAAATCTCAAATTATTGCTGATAACTCTAGAAGAATCAAATTAGTGGAAATAATATTTAGTTGCATTTGATAGTGCTTTGGAAATTTTGATTAGATTTTCCAAATATGAATGAGTTTTCTTCTTGTTCAAAGTTCTTTTTTTTTTGGGTATTCAAGGTAACATGATCTCATGTGTGTGATAATTTAATATTTTGCAGTTTGGGTTGCAATTCACAGCCATGGTAAAAAGAATGGTGCTGAAATTTCGCTCTTCTTCTAGGTTCTCAAGTAATAAGTTTCCTTGACCATCTTGTTATCAGGAGAGATTGTGTCTGAGCCTTCCAAAATAATAGTAATAATAATAACAACATGGTATTAAGTTAGTTTGACCATTTTCCAAGAGTACCAACTTGACACTAATTTTTTGTTTTCTATAATTTAGGATTATTCTTGTGATCACTCAAATGGGCTGGGTTAGGAGTGGTGCCATCAGAGAACAAATCTTCATTCTTGTCATGTACACATTTGGAATGGGTATATATGATATTCAATTTTCATCCATTCTTTGGACATCCAACCAACACTAAGAAGCTTAGGTGAGAGGTAGAATATCTCTTGAATGACAATTATGAGATGATGATGGTAAATTATGGCCTTATTGATGAAGAGACAATAATATGCATGTTAAAGGTTTAGAAGGATTTCTTTCTTGCAATTGGGTTGTAGTGTTTGTAGCTACTGGGGTGTTGCAATGGTTTGATAACAAAGCAATGCTAGCTAGTGTGTCTCAATTGCATAACAGTTGTATATCTTTATGAATTTTTTTTGAGTTTTAATTGCAAAATTGTGTGGTTTTGACAAACGTAATTTTTCATAATGTTGTAAATTATGATGAATTATTAGTAACCATATGAAAACATATGAAGAAAATTAAAAGGGGGAAATGGGGGGACATTATTAAATTAATAAACCTCCATCTCCTTTACCATTATTTTTATATGTTTTTCACATTTTCAAATTGAAGTTTAAATTTAAAATTATTTAACTATTAGCATTACATTCCATTAATCTACATCTTTTTCCTTGGCCATGGGGTTATAGTATGTAATTCAAATAAATATTATGCAAACTAATTTTATTTTAATACACTTTCAAAATATAACATGAAAAGGCACAACATTTCATGGACTACACCTTCTTTTTTTCCTAACTACCTCCCTCCTTTTCTAATAACTAGCTCATTATTTTCCCCTAGCCACCTATTGTTTCATATCCATGTTATATAATAAAATCAAATTTGATATTGACATAAATAATGATGAACCATTGGAAATTATATAATAAAATCAAATTATAGTGACAATGTTTCATTGGAACTAGTTTATGTAGGATGGGATTTTGGTGATTGTCGTTGTGACAATTCCAGAATCATTATGGATTATTATTTTTCATAAATCAAATTTTATTTTAGAATCATTTCTTGTTGTTTATGTTACACCCTTTCAATGTTTTTGTTTGTTTCTATCTTGTTGTGAACTTACTTAATGAATCAAACTTTTGTAGACATTTTGCTTACCAAATCAAGAATGAAAAGACATATTAATGAAAGAAAATGACATATAGTGAAATTTATAAAATTTTATCTTTTGAAAAGAAAAAATTGATTACAACAAAATTATTATGTCCACAAAAATAAATTTAATCATTGTCACTAGTAGTGCAAAACAATGTGGAACCCAAATTTGATATTGACATATAATATTCAAGTCACATTCTTCTTTTGATGAATATCATTGTGATCCAACATATATTTTTAATTATCTAAGGAGTCCATTTTGGGGAGTCCACTTTGTCCACTTTGGGGATTCACTGGACTAAAACCCATTGGGAAATGGAACCTGTATTAAAGACGAAAAAACTTTGTATTCCTCTAGAAGAGGTTGAAATATTATCCTTCAACCAAGGGTTGTTTGCACTGCTTGCTCGAATATTTGTCATAAACACTTGGCACAATTTCTACCTAAAAGGTTTAGTAGGTTTTGCCATGTTTACATGGTTGGTATTTAAATTGTGTTGATATGTGTTAGATTGCCATAGTTGGGTATGGGGATATCACTCCAAACTCCAATTAGGGAAGATTAATTGTTATTTTCATAATATTGGGCAATGCCATATTGATTTTTCCAGCTCAAATCAATCAAATTTTACAACTTGCATCTCCTAGGTGTGGCTTTTTTGAGGCTCCACTTCTCAACAATTTGGAACTGAGATTTTGCATAAAGTGTGTTTAGCCTGTATAAACCCTTTTGTCATGGTATGATTGATTATCTTGACGGAAATGTTTATTTTGAGCTATTAATATTTGATGTGAATTGATATTGATTTGTTTTGTGCATATACATATGTTGCAAACCATTTGGTGGCAAGACTTTCTTGCTGAGTTCTATCATCCAAGTCACAACAAGGGTTTTTCTTCCAATGTAACAAAATGAGTTGGGTGGATGTGGCATGTTATAATACATGTTTTTTTTTTCTATTTAGATTTGCAAGTGAGGAAACTGGGCTAGCTCACTTTGTGTTACATATGAATGCATTTCCTCTCCTGATTGTATTGATGGCCCCATACAAACCTTCATAAGCATGCTTGCTCCCCACCCCTCTTGATCCCTAAATGTGGTTCTAGGGATATTCATCAAAGGACCTAGATTAGTATGACTTGAGGCAATGGTAGCCCATGCATATCAAAACAAAAAAATGTGCTTTACAATGCAAAAAAGGGCACAATAGTGGCATTGCCACAAGTTAATAACTCTGCATCAGAGTGTAACATATTTGTAAAATGATCATTTTATGTGGACTCTCATATGTAGGTTTGAGTTGAAGACATTGTCGATATCCTATCAACACCAGGTTGAGTTCATACCGTGGAGGACTTTGACTTATTGTTGCAACCCTAGCTTTGGGCTTGCGACTAAGGCAAAGGGGCTTGCAAAGGTGCGGGCCAAGAGGAAGGAAGCCCGGGAGCCAAGGCAAGAGGAAGTCCAGGAGTCAAGGCAAGTAGAAGCCCGGGAGTCACATCACATACTCCCGGGAGTGTAAGAAAGTGTGACGGAGTGTGAGGGAGTGAACACTCACACTCCCAAGGCAACTCCCACTTTGGGAGATGGAGTCCCGGTGGACTTCCGAAACTTCAGAGAGCGATTTCAGGGGTCAAACCTCAATGTCTTATGGCGTTCTTTATATCATTGGAAATCTCTTGGATCGTAGATGTTTAAAATGGGCTCGCATTGCTCATTTGGACATCTGAAACACAAGTTATGGCCAAAAGAAGGGCCGGGAGTCGAATTGCCAGTTTGACTCCCGACCACAAAAAGTCGGGAATCGACCAGATTTACTTAGCTGAAGGGGGCGTGCCACATACTGTTGAAAAGCTCTCGACGAGAGCTACAACTTTTCTTCAGACCGCATCGCGATCCGAGGTCTGCTCGCAAAGTTATGGGGCTCCAAAGTCGCGGGAGTCCCATTTGGCGCGATTTCGGGACTCCCACTCGGGAGCCCGGGAAAAATAGACATTTGGATGTAGCCTCCGTGGAGAGTTGCAGAGTATACTATAAGGGGGAAGGTGGTGGCTTCCCCCCAAGTCCGGGCTGTGGTGAGTCTTGTGTGTCCATGTTGCCCGTGGCTCGTCCTAGCACCAAGGGTGCTCCAACTATGCACTAACCACTTTGTGTGGGTTGTGTGCAAGCCTGTGTGAGTGAATGAAGTTTGTCAACTCTTCCTAGTCCCATCCCGGAGCTCCAACATGCCCCTCTACCCTTCAAAGTGTTGTGAGTTAGGGAGCGTGTTCCAACTCCTCCTTCTTCCGCTGTTTTCTACTTGGGCTCACATTTGAGTCCTTTAAAGAGTTGGGAGTGCGTCACTTATACCATGTTGGTGCAAAAGTTGCAATTGCATTTTTCTTGTTAGCAGATTAATAGGCCAAGGTAAGTAGGCCGCAATATTTGTCATGTGTCAAATTTGTAAGAGAAGGGTAAGATGTACTAGGTAGGTCAAATAATATGATCTAGACTTCATTAATTGATACATAATATAGCCCTGCATTCAACTTATTGAAGCCATAATATGATGTCAAGATCCTAGAATGTTTTCAATCCTTAAAATGTTAAATATTTCATGGGGAAATTCTTGGGCACGATCTAGATGTAGAGGATGCAACACAAATTGTGAGGACATTAACAGTACATCACCATTGCCACTCTCATTTACGTATCATTGTGGAGTTGTTAAAGCCTAAGAAAGCAACAAATGTTCTCTAGGATGACACTAATTGAATAATTGAAATCATGTGCTTTGACATCATCCACTTTAAGTTGTTCCCACACAGGTGGTGTGCATGCCTCCATATCCTTTCTTTTGGAACCCATGCATCCTTCTTTGTTGAATATTACTGACAAGAGAGTGATTGCTTAAGTTTTCAATTCTAGAAGTTTTCAATGATTGAAAGGGCATCAATGTTCAAGAATTGCAGAATATAACTCCCAAAAGTTTGAGAGCTTTTATTAAAACTTTTGTGTGAATTTGCAACAATTGTCATGTCAAGGGATTCTCAACATTTATCATCAATTTCCTTAATTTTTTTTGCAAAGTCTAAATTCAAGCTCACAAATTATAGATCTTGGACGAGACGACAAAAAATTTCCAAAAAGAAGTTTTAATGTAAGCTAAAGTTTGAAGAAAAAAATAAAATCATGTTGATTTTTGTTTGAATCTTGAGAGAGAGAAAGAAAAAGAAAGAATGCATAGAACAACCTACTTTGCTTTCTAGACAAATTGACACATTTGGTAGCAATTTTCTCTTTTTTTCCTGCACTCACAATTCAAGAGGGATGCATTTGCCATATGAATATTGGGACAAAATCTTGGGTTTTGGAGAAGTTTTGAAATAACCTCAATTTTTTTTGAAGATTCTAGGTCTAGATATATTTTGGATTATAGATGGTGGTGAGAGAGACTTGGGAATACAAGAAATTTTGCCAAAGAAAATTGAAAGTCACTAGACATGTTGGTTGAAGGTCTTGTCCATAGTACATTAGTCAAGTAAAAGAAGTTTTTGAAGAAAGATGTAACCATATCAAGGTTGAGGTGGTTGTAAGCAATTTGAGGGTAGGAGTATGCATTTGTTGTGAGTAGATCAGTTTAAAGGCAAAAGTTCATACTAGTGTCATGCATGTCTATAGCCTATGAAAAAAAATGAGGGATGATTGAAGCAAGTCTTGATGGGATTTGAGATGTGGGTTTTGACATACAAGTGAAATAATGGAACATATTTTTTTGAAAGGATAGGTAGAATATCAATAGTTCTAACAATCATAATTGTAGAAGAGACCCATCCTTCATTTATGGTGTCTAGTGATTGATTGACATAGTTTTGCTTCAGCGTATGGCAAGCGGGCACATGTTAAATGGAACACAAATTTGTAGACAACAAGCATCAATGATCTAGTCACATCTCTATGTTGTTTCAATATTTTGTGTTGGATTTATTGTTCAAGTTTTTTTTGCAGCTACACAATCATGGCTCAACACCTAGAATTTCAAAATGCCAATTTTGCTTACCAACCATCTCTATGCTCTCTTTCTGATACGATCTTGATGAATTGGAGGAGGCAAAAGTGATGAAAGGATCAATGTTGTGTGCCACAAAGTTTTTGATTTTGTGTAGCAACAAACTTGTAGAGTTGAATATTATAACTAGTTTAGCAATCCAAATAAAACATGTGCAATGCTAACTTATGTTTTTAAAATCTTCATAATCACACATACCCAATGCCCATCCACTACAACCCATGAATGAGTATTATGTTTGATGGAGTGTTGGTATTGAAAGAGCATTCAAAAAAAGTCTAGTACCTTTGTGACCAAACAACAGGTCACCTCACTGGTGTGAACACGACATGTTTTTGAGGTTTTCTTTTTGATTTATTAGCCGTCATTTTTGCAGCCGAAATCTCTCCATTACTGCTACAGACGTTGCATGGGGAGGTTTCTCTCTTTGTTGGGCTATTATGGAGTACAGGAAAGAGGCGGCGCCAATGATGGTGAGGGATGGAGCTGTATTGATGAGGGGAGGTGGAAGGAAGGAGGGCGGCAAGAGGATGAGAGGCGGTGGTGAGCTGATAGCTGTGAGGTCCAGACGAATTCATCAGCAAGGTAGATGTAGAGAGCTGGGGAGAGCTGTGGAGAGAGCTGTTTTTGGTAGAACTTGGCTGGTTGTTGAAATTTATTCCGCTGCGCCAGCAACTTGGCCAAGCAGTGTTGTCAGGGCTAGACCTTCATTGGTGTCTGATCTTTGATGAATATACTGGAGTCAGAAAGCTTGTTCTCTCTGGAGATTTTTATGAAAGGCAAGGTGTGAGTTTTGATTTCTGATTATCTGTTCTGCCGATTTGTGGATGCATGAATTGTTTCTGTTCAAGGATCAGTGTATGCAGGTAGGAGTATTCTGTGATGAGTCTAGAAAGAAAGGGTCAGCAATTTGTGGTTTGTCTCAGAAGATTAGAAGAAAGACCACTCTGTTCAGGCTCATGCTAGTAGTCAAATTTGTTGTTTCATCTCGTCACCCTCTCTTTTGGTTACACCTTCACAAGGGAAGTCAGAGCATGTACATGTTGCATACACACACACCATGACAAGCACAAAGGGAAAAAAATTTCTTTTTAAAATAGTACAAATATAATGGGTTTGTTTTTGGTGACCCATGCAAATTAATACTTGAACATTTGCTTTGCATCCTATTTTTGTCATGGGTTTTTTATTCCCTTCCCTTCACAAAGCTACATATGGGTGCATGGTTTTTAAGTAAGTTGAAGTGAGATTTTACACATTACAATTTTTTTAGTGTAAATTCTACTCTTCCCAAAATGTAGAATGAGTGGTATGCCACATAATGTAGCTGCACCCCCCGTAACAACCTGACACTAAGTTTATGAGGGAGAGTAGAGTTGACATAATTTTTGTGCCTCAAAAATACCATTGTGCATGCACATATGTGCATAGGAGTGAGAACTTTCATAATTTTAAAATTAGAAGTTACACATCCAATGATCAATCTAAGTTTTAACATGGAAGAAATTTAAGGATTCACTTGGACATCAATAAAAAAGATATTTCTTGATTCACCTCCCATGTACCAAACACATGGATGAAGGTCTTGACCACTGTTGCATGGTTGTGTCTTTTTCAGAGATGAGTAAGTGTCAAGAATATGAACCCTTCACCAATTCTCAAAAAATCAAAAGAACAAGTTTTGACCCATAACCAAGGTTTTCAAAAAATGATTAAAAAAACCACAGAACCAGTCAAAGAACCTTACCCTGAACTGCTAAGTCTTTACAAAAATTGAAAAGCCCAAAACCAGAGGGTATTTGAATTCCCAAATGTTTCAAAATCCTGAAACCAAAAGGTTCTTTGATTGTAACATTTTCCAAAAATTCAAAGAACAAAGTTTTCAAAAACCACCCAACAGTTGTCTTTGAGATGCATACAAAAGGCATCCACTTGCCTGTTCATGGTTTGTACCCTTCTTTGAAATTTTATAATTGAGTTGTATACACTTTACACAAAAGTGATATCCACCGTATACCCTTCTATGGCATATATAAAATATCTCCCCATATACCCTTACCCAGCTGGTAATCTTTTACAACATTCCAAGATTACATGGACAACCCATGTATATATAAAACTTGACATGATGGTTTCAAAGTTGAAATTCCAATGCTTCAATATTCAACAGATCACATTTCAACAGCCACAAACTGCATTTTGAAACCTGAAATACCCTCATTTGAAGATCCACACATTACGGCCTGGATGAGTCTTGATTGAGTTGGAACTGGCATAGACATGGAAGTTCCCCCATGTTTATGCCACACAAAACCACACACAGATATACATAAGAAAGATGGAGAAGACCTCTAATGCCAAACATCTAAATACTCCACAACCAAAAAA
>Ga0116231_10010039_pt1 | contig 15520 bp, 10 predicted proteins | sample S1TSphgellanicum_2_FD_89695 | JGI IMG/M metagenome (GOLD analysis project Ga0116231, IMG submission 89695) | Host-associated microbial communities from peat moss isolated from Minnesota, USA - S1T2_Fd - Sphagnum magellanicum MG | ecosystem: Host-associated > Plants > Peat moss > Unclassified...
GATAGGGGACTGTGCCATTAATCCCTCATGGTCTGCATTCCCTGATTAGTGTAAATGACATGGTAATCTAATGGGGAATTCTTTTTCTTTTCACATGTGGGACCTCCTCACAGGCCCCTTGTGCCTCGAGGGCTTTTTACTGTGTGTAAAGCACAGCTACTGAACATGCGAAGACAAAAACTTTCATGCTTATAAGGTTCCCTCTGACTAAACTGAAAATGACAGCATTGCTCGACGTTGCTTAGGTAGTTCTGGTTTCGGTTCTGAAAATCAGTCGGTCCCTGTTCAAATCTTGTTCTTACTATTTGGGCTGGAACCAGCTGTCAACTGTTGGTTAACTGGAGGTTGCAGTCCCTGTTCTTTTTTTAAAAGTATATCATGCTTTCGGATTTGGGTCAATTCCACATTTAAATAGAACCAAGAATCTAATTCTGGGTTATTCTAAAAATTCCAATTTCAGTTCTGGTTTTGAAAATGAGTCCAATTTGGATTGGGTTGTTCGCAATTGGAATCAGAACCGGCAGTTCTTGCCACTAATGCAGGTATGCACACAACACTAGTTGACGCTAACAATATTTTCGCTGTTTTTCAGGCACTTGTCCAAAGGGTACATGCCCTTAGACGTAAAGGAACAGCTTTTGACTTCCGTGAAGATGCTAAGGAAAAATTTGGTCCTGCTCCCAAACGCACAAGCTTGAGTGTATTGATTTCCTCTTCTTTCTACGGCGTTGGAATTAAATCAACTCTCATCATATTTGGTGGGCTATGCTTACTCGCTATGTATAGGATTTTATGCGACTCTGGATCTAGGTGCAGCCGATAACTTATCTCATTACTACCAGGTAATTTACATTTATTTGCATTCAAACATTTTTTCACTTATACATATGCCAACTTATGACTTTATGGAGAACATTAATCTATTGACGTCTCAACATGCGACAGCTTTGGTGAGACTAAATATGTCTCTAGCGCTGGAGAATTTGCTTTCTCCACCACGTGAACTAATGATGGGAACAAGGAGAAATGATGTGTAATAAACATCCAAATTTTGTCAATATGAAACCTTTTAAGCAACTCTTAATCACTAGTGTGAACACTTGATGATAGAACACTACAAGCAATTAACAAATCCCTAGATGTATAGAATTGGTGGTGTATAGAAAATGTTGATATACATATTGTCATATAATTCATTGAACACTTCATAAGAGTTTCAACATCTTGCCCTTTTTGTCAAATTAGTTAAGTCTACATGATCAGAAAGTTCAACTATAATTGATTCAATGATTTAATGTGGTTTTGCATTGTGACTTAGGTGGAAACTCCCAATCTTTGGAGAAGATGGTGATAACAACCATTGTCAATCATACACAAAAATCAATCTATTTGAAAGAAGGGAATGGAAATTTGACCATCAAGTGTTGGGATCTTGAATCAAACAAGAGTGAAAAGCTAGTAATTGATCCCAATGCAACATATAGAACATTCATAATTTTTTGCAAGGGTGTAGACGATATGTGGGCATCTCTGGAGTTGAACTCGGATTATTGCTGTGATTACAAACAAGTGCATGTATGCATGGATTCTGCTCAAAAAATGTTTTTTGGCAGTCTACCCAGGAATTCAAAAATGAAGAAGAAAAACATAAGAAATGAATGTGATACAAATATTGTTCTTACAGCGGTCATTAGTGGCGAGGATATTCGTGATGTTGCGACTGTGGAGTTAGCGCAATTGGCACCACGAAACTCCACTTGGATGGAAGCATTTCCAGAGAGTGGACATTGGAAGTACTTCGTGCAAATGGTCAATGACTCAAATGAAAAAATAGAGATTACTGACCATTTCACCACCCAAAAAACAAAATTGGTTGTGACTTTCACCAGTTCTGATCGCTTATGTTGTGTTCCCAAGAAGTCTATGTTGGATTCATGGATTTAAAAGTTGCATACACAAGAAAGAGAACCTATATAAATAGAAAAATAATTTAGCTGATCTATATCTAATCTATTCCTTATCTATAACATATATATGGTGAAACATAGTGCCATGCCATGATCCTAATTCAAGATAACATAGGAGTGAACCGCCTGAAAGATAACACTGATAAGTCTAACAGTTCCTACGTAACACTTAATTTAATATTTAAAGATAATTCTTTTTCTAATGTTAGGAATGTTTTCTGTCAACAGTCTATTAGATTTCTTTGAACTTGTTATTCTCATCACCACCCGAAGTTTGAAGTTTTTTGTGAAATTGTTTTCAAACCTTATGTCCACCATTTTAGTTATAATGAAATTGGCGGAGGGTGTTGGTGATGCCAAAATGCTTAATCTACAAGATTTGTTGGCTTTACCCATGGAGAAAAGCTCACACATTTATGTTGGATTTGAGGATAAAATTTTGGCTCAACCTTGAACCACTATGTGAGTGACAGATGGATATTCATCTGCTCATATAAGATGGATAGGTAGTTTTCATCATGCATCTAGATGAAAAAATTTATATCCAATATTGAAAGTTTTTGGTTTAACTTTGAACTCACATACAAGGCAGAGTCATGACATGATGAGTTGCTCCTTTTGGAATATGCAAAGTGTTATGTCCTGGTGCTTTGTCTATGCCCACTTGAAAGTTGGTTGTTCCATATACACGATTTGTTTTTTCTTTTGCATCCAAGGTATTTCAAATTTATGAAACATATTATATATTGTATTTATTACATATAAGTGTTGACAATATTTTCCATTAAACTATTTTTGGACATAACCAAATCTTTAGCGTTTTTCCAATTACCAAATAATTTTGAAACCCTTCCCTTGAAACTCAACTTCCTTGGTTAATTTCCATCTACAATGGATCTTGTTTTTTTCACTTTTAAAGCATTTTAAGAGAAAGTGTTTCGTCAAATTTTGCTTTTCAACCTTTGAAATACCTTTGAATGTAAACACTCCAATATTCAAAGTAATCATGAATCATGATGTGTCTAGTTCATTTTTAAATAGGACAATTTGAATCCAAAAATCACAATTTGTTTTGCCATTAAAATATAAAGAAGCAATTTTCACAATCTTTGATTGATTATTTTCATTAATTAACAAACATTTGGTTGCAATTTAAGCTTAGTATCTACTCTTTCACCAACATTCATTAATTCTTATACTTAGTATGCTATTGAAAAAGACTTTAAAATAAGATCAATCCTTTAAATTTGCACTAGCAAACTTTTATCATTTGATATAATGACATTGATTTATGAAATATGTTGGAAGTATTTTAATGAAATACAATATCATGTAGCAACCGAATTGTATAATGCATTGGTTAGTTGCAATCTACACCCAAAACATGTTTTTCAAAAAATTATTAATTTTCATCGCCTATGTATGCTATGGAAGCTCAGAGATTTTATAGAGATTGTACCAAGTTATAGCAACAAAAATTTGATTTTATAGAAATTGTACCAAGTTATATAGCAACAAAAATTTGTTTAATGTTTTTTTTTTTATTCTTGTAAAAGTAGTGGTGAACATAGGAGAGAAACATAGTCATAAAAAGTAAAGATCAATGTAGATAAGCATAATCATGACAATTGCAAAATATGTTGATGGATTGATTGATTAGTTTTCCTAAAAGAAAATTAAGGACTTTTTCAAATCTAACATTATGAACGTGTGCACCTTAATGTCACACTTTTTCTTTTTGATTGTGATTGGTGGGGGTCGATGCTATTGGAAATATATGAAACCTCTAAACCTGTGAAGTCACCTAGTAACACTTTTTTTTCATTTTCAGGTTGTGGCACAAGTGGCAAAAGAAATTTGTCACTGGGTACATAGGTGGAGAAAATTGAACAATGTTTCAAAAAATCTTCTAGTTGTTGCCATTGTAATCAAAATGCCTTTAGGTGATTGAGCAATATAATATTTATTTCAATATGACGATCATACTTGGATCTCTATCTATATGAAGTGGCTACAAAAACTTCACCTTTATTGTTGTTTGGTTATGGATGTTAGTAATATGCAATAAATCTTGCAATAAGCCTAAGGTGTTCATAGCTATCTAATAACACATCATGAAACAAAGGGGTGTAAAAGTAGCTTCAAAGTTCAAGCATTCCAGCCTCTACCAATTACTACTTAAACATCTGACCACATATTATAACTAACTTCATAGGGAAAATATCAAGTGTGAAAAAAAATTGTGCATACATTGCAACAACCAACTGCAAGTGAAAGTTAAATTGATTACACACTTTGTTTTTCAAAAAGGAAATTGAATTGTAACAATGTTGAAAACATGAACCATGGCAATCTCTACCACCTTTAAGTACTCTAAAAAGGAATGAAACAAGAGTTAGGACGCATTGATCACTTGTCACAAATGAATCAAGGAGTTAACAATGATGGGGTTAACTTTGTCAACTATGAGGGGAACCATTTCAACCATGGTTTGAGTTGAGTTCAATTTCATTGTCATCTTTAAAAAACCATGTTGAACATCCAAATCCCATGTTGAAATAATTGCAACAACAATAGGAACAAATTCCCCGCCCTTAGATTGTCCACATGGTCAAGGGTTGCAATAAAATCCTGTTAACACCTCCAAGTGTCGAGGAAAGGTCACCTCTGCATTTGCTTGTAACCAATATTGTAAATAGACAATTCCTAGGGCATCGAAGACTAACTGTCCAAGGAATCAAGCATCCAATTCAAGAATTAAGCTTTCAACAACTTCTATCATGATCCCAACACAAAATACCACCAACATTTGCATTAAGAAACAATGGATAAGTAAGCATGCAAAAAAAATTGAAATTGGCGTATTTTGCTTCATCTATTAAATCAAGAAATTGACCGCCTCTAGATATGAAAAAAAAGTTTACAAAAGTTTTGCAACTTCATTTGCAGTCATCCCGTGAAGTAATAAAAGCATAAGGAAATGAAGCATTGCAAGTGGATGAACTAATTTCCAATATTGAAGTTGAACAATTTATAACCAAAGTTGAAAATTTGACCACATCTACAAATTAGAATGCATAGATAACAACCATTTTTTGTGAAAATTTAGGGTTAAAAGCTTACGTATGCATTTAGCTTTCACAAGTTGTACAACATCTAAAAATGCCACTTGAGTCACAAGTGGCATAAAACCAGAATTTGGGTAGACTTCACCCTAATGAGCCCATGTTTTCTCACTGTTTAGAACAAATGCAAAATGTTCAATGTTGTCTGTATTGTAACAATGACCTATTTCAAATGAATTTGTTCATGGTCATTTTGTAACAGTATTTGAAAGGACCAAAATTCATCCCCTTTAAAAGCAAATGCAAGGTCACAATGTAAACTGTACAATTGACCCTGGCATACCTTCACTGTTGCAATGAAGTTGCAAATGAAAATATCCCTCCTTTGAGCAAATTTTAAGAAGGATTACATGTTTTCCATCAATGGCAACACAAAAGCCAACCCAAGCAACAAGTGTATGTTTGAGAAAAGGCCCAAGTTTACATTCACAAAACCAAGAAAACTTTAAAAATCACAATTCATTAATGTAACTTCCAAACATGAAAGGACAAGAAAAGAAAATCACCTTTGCCACCTAGTTGGAATTACAATCCACTTGCATCATTGCAAGCAATGGATGGTATTTTGCCATCAATCTTTTCAAAGGCTCCAACAGTGACATCCACTATGTTTTGACATTTTTAAAAATCTTATTCTTCTTTGTCTCTAAGGTCTAAGCCAATTTCTAAATTTCCAAGTGCCTTTTTGGATTGTGGCTGAAATAGCCATACATGTTCATCATGAAGTTTTTAATCCACCCAATGAGGGTCAAATTCCCCAAGGATTGGACTACCAAGTTTTCCCTATGGGCAACACAATGAACACCCATGAAAGATGGTGCCTAGGAATCCTTGATTTGTTTGGTAACTCTTGTTTTCCCACCTTGAAACACATGCACCCCATCCACTCCAAAACACAACAATTTCTCAACCAATTCTTCCCCGGTCAACCCCCCACCTTTCAACAATGCACTCATTATAACTTCCATGAGGTTGTTAAAACTTGATCCATCTACAATCCTATTGACACACACCAAGATTAATGCCCTAGTCTAGCAATCAACAACATAAACATGAACACATATCCACAAACCATTGTCTATGGTCGTAACTTCATCACAAGACAAGGCAATGAATTGGGCAGATTATATGGCCTTGAGAGTGGCACTTTTAACTTGGGTGTGCATGAATTCAACAAGTATGCAACCTACAAAATCTAACCAATGCATGGTTGGATTGTTTGGGACACCTAAACTAGCAAGTAACTCATACAAGGTTTCATATTCCAACATTGGATGACCATGGGTAAAAAAATGAAACAAAGTTTTCATTTGAACCATTTTCCAATTACCCTCACCCACAAGTTTGTTTACTTGGGTCAAAATTGACTTGGGACCCCTTTGGGCATACAATCTCATGTTTTTTAAGTGGGCACAATTTATAACCACATGTAGGCCCTGCCCTTCTTCACCCCAAGCCTTGGCAAATCCCACATAGCAATCCTGCAACCTACATGTTTTGTGAATGTATCCCACTTACACCCAACAATCTTGTCCTTGCTTTCAATTAAAGAACAAACCTTGCATTTCATGCTCTGAATAAACCCCCTTCACTCACTAAACCCTCTGCCCATGGCAACTTGGTTGCCCATTCTACTTGGAGCTTCCTAGTGCTATCATAAGACTTTTTTGTTTTTTCCCAACCCCAACCACATTTGGTTTTTGTTTCTTCAAAGGTGACTTAGATTCAGAAGGGTCAGATTGGGAGTCTAACAAATCCACAATCTCTTCATGATCTATGGACTCAAGAGGGATTTCAAGAATAACGTTAGAGATTTTAGGAATGACAACATGCATTACAAAGCTTGAAATCATGTTGAGCAAATTTAGTGGGCTTTGGAAATTTGGTGCAGAAGGTTTTCAAGTGAGCTAATAATAGATACAGGAGACCATTTTCCACTTAGAGGTGATTTTGGGCCACTAGAGGAACTAAATGACTAGGAAACATGCTAAAATCACTCACAATGCACAATAGTGTGGTAAGCTTAGGGTTTTTGGATGAATTAAAGTACTAGAATATTGAAGAAAACATGAATGATGTTAATTATTGTGTGTAGCAAGATCAAACAGAAGTTTGAAGTAACAATGAATGTTCATACAATATGGATTCTATAGTCTATGTATGAACATTAAATAACTGCCAACAACAATTGAAAAAAGAAATATTTTTTAATGTCTATCAACACGCTCCCTCCCTCATAGTTGGCATGGGCAATCAAAGACAAACATCAATTGAAAAGAATTGACAATCGCACTCACTCAAGGAATGCACTCAAAAAATGCATTCAAAAGCTAAAGCTTTTAGTGTTTATCAACAACTATTAATAACAACATCAACATTCAAGACGTTCACTTAGGAGGTAAAATTGAAGCAATTGGCATGGACGATTGAAAACAAACTTCAATTGAAAGGAATCGATAATTGCATTCATTCAAGAAGTGCGTTTAAAAAACACATTCAAGAACTAGAGCTTTCAATGTCTATCAACAACAACATCAACATTCAAGAGTTGAAATGCTCCCTTGGAGCAATTGGCATGGATGATTGGAGATAGATGTCAATTGAAAGGAATCCACGATAGTATTCAATGTTCACTCAGGAAGCACACTCAAGAAGCGCATTTAAGAATTGGAGCTTTCAATGTCTATCAACAGCAATAGTAACACTCATGAATCAAGACACTCCCTCAAGAGTCAAAAAAACTTGTCCCAAAAAACATAATCTAAGAAAAATATGCCACCCCTCCCAAGTTTGTATGGAAACAAGGTGAAAAACCTTGACTTATTGATTATTATGTTAACCATAGTAAAGGCATTTAATTTAATAAATGTGGATAGCATGTTGATAGTAACTTCATTGCACATGTTGAAATGCAATAAGTTGAAGCATGAAGTGATGGCCTTTACAAGAGCCCACACTTGGGCATGAAAGTTTGTTTTCAATTAAAAGTCAAATATGATTCCTTCCATAGCAAAATATTATGGTTCCTTTGAGCTCCAAAGTCTCCTTGAACATAAATTTCTTTGTTGCCAAATATGGGGAGACCTTTTAACTTCCAATGCCACATCACATAATACACATTCTCTCCCACTATTAATGGCTTCTTGTTCTTCAAGTTTTGGTCTATGTAATCATTTTGTTTAACCAAAAACCCTACTTCAAACCTATAGAAATCTTGTTGTTGTATTATTTATTGGAATCTTTTGAAAATCTAACATGACCAAAAAATGTCCATTCATATACCTTCTAAACCTTCATAGGGCCATGACATATTATGGATTGTTATGTTGCCACAATTGTCAAGCTAATTACTTTCATCTTTTATTCAAAAAATCAAATGACAGTGTTCAAAAAATGATTTGAATTCTACAACCATGCAATGCCCAATTGTTTCATTCATTTCAATGAACCAAAAATTTATCAAAGGAAAAGTGGCTTGATCAAATCACCTAGAAAGTTGATATTGAGAAAAATGTGTCCACACCAATGTTGGTAAACTTTAGCTTTTGGAATACTTGACTATGTCTAAAGTGGTTGGAATTATCTTTTTATGGTACACATGGTGTCACATAACTAGATTTTGAAATATTAATGGACTTGCTTGGAATTAGGTTGGCTCTTTTAACAATATTCCTAATTACCAATTTGTCCTTGTAATATTCTTAAATTATACATAAGGATCAAAATTTTGAATATTTGACATGAAAACCGCATGATACCCACATATTATGTAAAGGGTAATACATTGTGTTTTTTTTTTGGCCAGATTTCGCAACCTAGCAACAAAAAAAAATGGTTAATGAATCCAACAAAGGGATTTTTGGGATTTAAAAAAACAATTATTTTGACCAAAAAATTTAAAAGTTATCAAATTTAAATAGTGTGTTCCTGCAAGTCGCCAGAACTAAGCAAGATTCCAAAAAAGATCTATTAGTCCATTAGGATAGTTGCCATTTACTACTAATTAATGCTAAGGATCCTAGCTGGAATTTGAAAAAAAAAAACACTAATAATACATCATTAATCATTGCTAATGAGATTAAATGAATGCAACTTACATATTGTCACATTTAAGTACAAAGGCTATTACATGACATTTAAAGACTTCAACATTAATCTTTTGTTAACTATAGGTTGTTTTGTTACATCTATATTTGTAACATTAATGCAATTACCAATAATATCCAAGAATTCAAAAACTAGGTTTTTGGAAATTATTGGTAACACATTTGAAATGAATTTTTAAAATCTTATGTACTGTTATAAACATTAAAATATTTAATGAAGTATTTTTTAAAAATTATTTGGTGAAAATTTGTAGACAAAACCTTCAAAATAATAATTGATAATAGCTTTAAAAAGATGTAATAAGTGAAAACTTGTAAAAGGATAATTGATAAAAACATAAGTCTGCATAATTTTAAAAAAAATATTTAATAAAAGTTAATAGAATATTTAATAATGGAACTTTTTAAAAGATTGATGAACCTTTAAAAACTTCCATGGGATAGCATAAGTAAACATTTGAAAGGCATCACCCCTCATTATCATCAACACAAATTGTGATCCTTGTACTTTTATTTGACCTCAAGCCTTACTTTCAACATGTCTTGTTTAAACATTAAACATTTAAAAATTTTGTTCATTGCCAAGTTCATGATTTTTCATGTCTATATTATTTTATCCTTATATATTTGTTTTATCTTTAACATATAGTGGTCAAGGGTTAAAAAAAATAAACATTACAACACATATTGAGTTTTTTTATTAGGGTTGTTATTTACAACTTGAATTTAACAACTAGCCAAGTTGCTAAATTTGAGGCTTAGGCAAAATAGGGGGAGGAACTCCAACAATAGAAAGGAAGATGGAACCCTTTTACTAATTAAGGTTCATAAAATATAAAGGAAAAACAAGGTTCCATTGAACGGAATCTTCCTTGGATAAAACAAGGGAGATGACCCATAAATGAGGTTAATAGGGGCATCCTTTGATTCAAACACACTCACACATGTAGGTTTCGAATACCAAACTTTATCCAAATTGAGCTTATTTTAGACCATTGAGAAATTCTTGAAAATTATTACAATAAAGTGTACCACATTGGGTTCACATGAGGCATTAAAGACCAACTATTTAATTTTTCATTGTGATAATGAAACTTAAGTTGAAATTGAAATTTTTGGATGAGCTTGCACAACAATATTCTTGATGTATTATGGAAACATTTGGATAAATTTGAATTTCTTTTGATAAGTATGAAATACTTCAAAACATTTTCAAATATTGTAGTGATTATTTTTTATTGTTTAAAGGAATTTAAATGTATAGAAAATCACATTTTTACAACAATGTTTTAAACTACACCTTCACATAATAGTATAATGAAACGTTTTTTAAGGTCATATGTTTAATATGTCAATTTACAATTCATAATCCTAATAAAAAATCAAATTTATTAATAAGGACACAATCTTTAATATAGTTGGTTCTTATTATTTAATTTGGACCTCATTCCCAAAACAAGGACATGTAACATTACGTAAATGACCATTTGAAAGGTTAAAAATTGTCAATGTGATTACTGCCCACTTCACTATGCCAAAGCTTAGTTTCTACAATTAAATTACATTTGTAGCCATTTAAAACATGTTGGATTGCATGATTAGTAATCAATGCAAAAAAACTTTTTTCACCATTAGTCATTTCTTGGCCACAATTGCAAATGCCATTAATGGTTATATATTTCATTATTGTAGTCATTGCACACATAATTATGAAGGACATACTTATTTAACTACCTAGCCTAGCTTAATTAGGTACTTATACCTACCTATGAGCCTACCCTACATACCTTCGTACTTAGCTACCCATTTATCAAATTAGCCTAAAAACCTAGCCTATGTAACCTAGGCTAGATTACATACCATGATAGCCTTGCCCAAAGAACCCTAATCTAAGCTAAATAGTTACAGTAACCTAGCTTAACTAAGCATAAACATTTAGGTTATAATCTAAGGACTTGACCTTTCACCTTCACATTGAAGGACCAAATTGTTCATAAATGCACCACACATTCAACAAATAAAATATTTTGTCATCATATGATCATTAACATTTTTAAAAAACCTACCTAGGTACTTTAATTTAACTAACTAATTAACCTAACTACTTAGCTATCTAGCCTACTTACCTAGCTTTGCATATTGTGAAAGCCCAATAATCCATTGGGCTTGGACAAAAGAAAACTAATGTAGAAAGTGAAATAAACCCTATGCAAAGCCTTTGATAATAGTCATACTAGAAAATTGATAGTGATAGACTACCAATTTTATCTTACAAGACTTATTTTCTCTTCCTTCATGGAGACAAAAACACTTCAATTTTTCAAGAATTAACAAAACAATTGAAAGATTGCATAAAACTAAAATGAAATAAAATAATAATAATAATAAAACGATGATGGTGATCAACATCCATTAGTAGAAAACCCCCCCTTTTGTAACTACGTTTTTAACTATTGTTCAACTACAAACCAAGTTGAAAAGTACACATATAGTTGCAATTCATTTTTTGCAATTATTAACCAGTAATTTCGAAAAGTACAAGTTGATAGCGAAATTACAATCGAAAGGGTATGCCACATGTTAACACCATAGCAATAACCACTACGTGCCACTACTTGCTAATTTAGTTGAAAATTGCTTTACCAATATAGTTGAAGGATACTATCAATTGCATTTAACTAATGGATGAATTTCATCCATTGACTAAGCATGACATCAACCAAAAATATAATTATAATTTCAACTAGGTTACAACTATGTAAGTTGAACATTCAACTATGTTACAACTATGTAAATCAAACATTTGGCTAGTGGTTTGGTGACACATGGCACATTCACACAATAGGTTAAGCCACATGGTGCCTAAGCATAGGTTAGGTCTAAACCTAGGCACCTAGGTTAAACCTAAACATAGGCCATTTAATTTATGTTTAAATTAGGGCTAGATCTAGGCACTTTTGTAGGGCCTAGACCTAAACCACATGGCAGTTAATAAATGAAATCTTATATTATTTCATTTAGCTTTTAAGGTTGAACATTTTTTATTGGCTCATCCCAAATGGCTATTACATTTTCATGTTTATTGTGTTCTCCAACAATCCTAATGCACTCCTTTATATAGTTTGGATTCATGGAATGGAAACCAAACAATATGGTATAAAGATTTTAGTTATAACCTAGGGTAGACACACTTATCATCGAAAATTTAACAATATTGGATCATTATAACTCTTTTGTCCATGGTTTGTTCCTTTTGAAACTTAAAACAATTTTTTAATCCTCCACTTAGCATATCCAAATCTATAAAAATCGTTACAATCTAATGGAAAGTGAGCAAGATATGCCCTTTCAAAGTGAAGGGGGTTGTGCTTTGGATTTTTTCATAAGTGCTTAGTATGATTTTGAAACTTAAGCTTTTCAACTATTGTTTTTTTAACTTTTCATTTTAAACAAGTTTCATATATAGTAGTAGTCAAATTTGGCTAAACTATTTTCTAGATGATTGCCACTTTGGGTTCACCACAAAATCCTTAAAAGAATTCCCCACGGGCAACCTTTTGGCCATTCCATAGTGCATTACTAGTGTGGCTTGTGTCGTTGGCCCAAATGTGAACTTGTGCACGTCCTCAACTAATTTTTTTTCCAAAACATGGTTTTTTGGAATTTATTTGAATTTTCAACGACGAAATCACTTTTAAATCAATATCTCCCACATTATGAATCCAAATCTTACCAAATAAATTCCATTAAATCATGCTCATCAAGATCTTTCCAACAACACTAAATGCACATTCCAATTCTTTTGAAATTATGATTTAATTTAATTTCTAATGAAGAAATCATTCAATATTCAATAACTTTTACATCACAAGTCCAAACATCATGAAACCAAGCTTATGCACCCCTCTTTGAGAGCTTTCCAAAGAGAATGTAATTTAAAGCATACCAGCTTGGTGGATTTCATAAGTACAAAATAAAGCAAGTGGCTCTGCCACTAGAGGTTTTGTCTTGAAAATAAGGTATTATATTTAATGTTATACTATGAACTCAAGTTACATTAGATGAAAGTTTGTTGGCTTTATGAAAGACCATGAAATTATTATTTTTTCACATTTGTACTAAAAAATAATAATTTCTAACCATCTTAAAATTCATTGTGGATATTTAAAAATTGAAACCATGGTTCCATTGTCTTTTTTTAATTATACAAATGAATATAAAGTTATGATAATTATATTATTTAAAAAAATCTAACTTTTCCAAACTTGGATAATGTAAATAATTTTTAGCAATGCACATGACATATTTTGATGTTTGAAACAAACATCAATATTGAATGGATATAATCACTACAAGAAATCTTAGCTTTTTGATAAAGAATTTTGGTAAAAAAAATCCCCCCATATGGTTTTTTTGCCCCCATGTCCAATTTGACCAAAGTGCCATTTTAGATAAGCAATTTAAACCTAACCATTTTAATTTGGTCTTTTTGGTTGGTCTTTTTGACTAGGTTTTTATTGAACCACCATGACAATAATATAATGTGGGCAACAACTAGAAATATATATTATTTAAATTATTTTATTTAAAATTAATATAAAAATATTAATTCATTACCCTACCTACCTTACTCTACCCTACCATACCCTACCTACTTACCTAATTAGTGAACCTAATAATTAATGTCAAAAATAATTTATTTATTTACCTACCAACCTTATATCCTAGGCCTAGGCTAGGCCACCTAACTTAGCCACCTAGGTTAGACCAAACCACTTAAGCTAAGTAACGCCCTTTAGGTTGAACCAAGTAGCCTAAACTAGGTGGTTTAATAGGCTTTCCAAACTAGGTTACCTAATTATGTCACCTAAGTAAGCAAGGTAGCACTTCTACAAAAGTGGGGTGCAATTTACTAGCTTAAATCACTATGGGACCTTAAAAGTGAAATAACTTCATTGCATTTTATTGATTTCACCCTGGTGAAAGTTATTTCACTATAATTCACTATGTAGACATCATGTTTCATTATTAATTAACATAATTCACTATTATAATTTACTATAGTAAATAGGTTTATTTTTATGTTTTTAAAATATACTATTTATGTTACTTTATGATATACCTTGTATTATTTTAAGCTACTTTAGTTATTCTAACTTATATTTTATGTTATTATAGGTTATTATAAATTATTGTACCTTAAACTATTACATGTTATTTTACCTTCAGGTATTTTAACTAGTTTATTATAAGCTTTTAAGTTATTTTAAATTAAATTATTCAATTAACTTTAGGCTATACCTTAGGTTATTTTATTTTAAATTAATATATGTTATTTCAAGTTATATTTTAAGTTATTCAAGGTCATTCTACTTTATGTTATTATAAATGATTTTATCCTAATTATAATAACTTAAAATAATTTAAAATATAATATAATGACCTAAGGTAAAAAATAATTTTAAATCAAAAATAATAACCCATGAAAAATAATTTTAAATACCCTAAAATATAATAACTACCAATATTTTATAATATTATAAGATAAAATATCCAACAATAATTTATAATACAATAATCACCAATAGTTGTAATATAACATATAATAACCAACAATAATTTATAATACAATAACCATTAATAACCATTAATAACCACCAATGGTTTATAATGGAATAACCACCAATAGTCATTAATAAAATAACCACTAATAGCCACTAATAACCACCAATGGCCATTAATAATCACTACTATTCACATTAAAATATTCACCAATAACCATTAATAGGATGACCACTAATATAATACTAATTAATAACCACCAATATTCACCAATAAAATAGCCACTAATATAATAGCCATTAATAAACATTAATATCCACCGATAGAATATCCATAAATAACCATCAATAGAATAACCACTAATAGTCATTAATAGAATAACCACCAATAATCATTTATAGAATAACAACCAATAACCATTAATAGCTATTAATAGAATAGCCACCAATAACCATGAATAAAATAGCCACAAATAACCACCAATAGCCATTAATACAATAGCCACCAATAACCATTAATACAATAGCCATCAATAACCATTAATATAATAGCCACTAATAGCCATTAATAGAATAGTCACCAATAACCATTAATAGAATAATCACCAATAGCCATTAATAGAATAATCACCAATAGCCATTAATATCCATTAATAGAATAGCCACCAATAACCATTACTGTAATAGGCATTAATATCCATTAATAGAATAGCCACCAATAACCATTACTGTAATAGGCATTAATATCCATTAATAGAATA
>Ga0116231_10010040_pt1 | contig 15519 bp, 16 predicted proteins | sample S1TSphgellanicum_2_FD_89695 | JGI IMG/M metagenome (GOLD analysis project Ga0116231, IMG submission 89695) | Host-associated microbial communities from peat moss isolated from Minnesota, USA - S1T2_Fd - Sphagnum magellanicum MG | ecosystem: Host-associated > Plants > Peat moss > Unclassified...
ATAAAACTAGGAATAAAAATCCACAAAATAAAAAAATTCTATGCCCAACACACAAAAAAAAAAAAAAAAAAAAAAAAAAAAAAAGGAAAAAGAGGAAAGAAAAACCTACCTAGCAAATGATTCCAAAAAGAGCCACTAAATATGTTTTCCCAACGGTTCGCGTTATTACACCATGGATTTTAGTTTTCCACGTTGGTTTTTTAAAAAATTTCGTACCGCTGGTCACAAGACCATTCCAGACTGACCGGAGGATGTGGTCCAGTTGTCCCCGTTGGGGAGCGAATGGACGGTCCGATGGACAGGAGAACCTCACGAGGCTGCTTCTTCTCGTACTTAATATCCGACGTTAGAATGAGAATTTCAAGTCAACGGTTATAGTCTCGGACCGATGGATGATAAGTGGAAATAGCCTGGATAGAGATAGAATCCAATGGGTTTTATCTCAAACTGATGGACGGCGCCTTCGTCTCTCTCGTTCCCCCCCCCTCCCCCCCCCTTCTCTGTGCGGAGCATCGCTTTTCTGTATGCGCGCGCGTGTGGTTTCTTTCCTCGGGGAGTGTTGTGCGAGTGTTTTCTGTTCCCTGTTTTCGCGTTTCCGTATCGTTTTTTCAACTCCTGGGCTGCGTACCCTGTAAGAGAATCTCCGATCGGGCTTAATTTGAGCGTTTTTGGACGAACAACGGTGTCCTGTAGCATCAGTTTCGGCGACCTTGGAGATCGGGGTGGCATACAGGGAGGAGAAGGACTGCAAGTATATCATCTGGATTTATCCCGTTTTGTTTTCTTTCTCCATATTTCTCTAGTCTCTGGATGTGTGTGTGTGTGTGTGTGTGGCTTTTTTTTGGTGTGTGGAGCTGGAGGAAGTAATTCTACGTTTTCGCTGGTTCTTTTGCATCTTCTCAATTTGGTTTTGTGAATTGAGCAGTTCTTTTTATTTGCAAGGCTTTTTGTTGGATCGACAGATTATTAGCCCTTTAGGCGATATTTGTTTCTTGGAAGGCAGGAATAGAGTCGAGCACCGTTGGAGTGCCCCTGACTTTCAAGGAGTTGTTGCCAGGAGTTTCGAGGAGCGGGATTGTTCGGAGATTCGTCTCGTGCTCGGTGATCCTTTGATCCTTTGCTTGCGGGTCAGGAGGGAGACCAACAGCCAGTCATGTTGATGTTGCGCAGTGTTAGTGGAGTGGCAACTCCACAGCAATTGTGCTGCACTTGTTGCCATAGTAGCACTAGTCCTTCCACATCCTTCCACAACCTCCAGTATGGATCGTCTCGCGCAGGAGCTTCGGGTACAAGGGCCATGCAAGCTATTAAAGCTAACAGCTTGATGAAACCCGTTGCTTTGAAGGACTTGTCCAACAATACTCCTTTCCTGACCGGGCAGTCCCTCAGGTTTACGCCCTTGAAGAACGCCGTCGCGTCCGAGAAAAAGCCTTCATGGAAGTTGAAAGTCGAGGCGAATGCGATCGACGCAGGGAATTCACAAGCAGATGGATTTCCCGAGGAAAGCATAGTACCCGGGTCCGACGACGAGGTCACTCCCGCAGAGACCGCGGCGGCACAGAGGCTGAAGATCGGGACCTACTTTGTGTTGTGGTGGAGTTTAAATGTGGTATTCAACATCTACAATAAGAAAGTGCTCAACGTGTTTCCTTACCCCTGGTTGACATCCACGCTGTCTCTTGCAGCTGGCTCTTCCATCATGTTTGTTTCTTGGGCAACAAGACTTGTGAAGTCACCAGAGCTTGATGTGGAGTTCTGGAAAGCTCTTGCACCGGTGAGGCTATCTCCTGCTGTTTTCCCTTTCTCAGCTAAACTACGCAGGATTAGCAGATCCCTAATCAACTTTTTCTGAAGTTTTTCCCCTTTACATAGTACTCTGTTACAATCTGTGTATATCAACTCAAAACAGTAGGATTGAAGACATCAAATAACTCTGGAATGCAGGTGGCATTGGCCCATACGATTGGTCATGTCGCTGCAACTGTGAGCATGTCAAAGGTTGCGGTTTCTTTCACCCATATTATCAAAAGTGCTGAACCTGCTTTCAGTGTATTAATTTCAAGGGTCCTCCTGGGCGAGAACTTCTCTTTACCTGTGTATTTGTCTCTTATACCCATCATTGGTGGTTGTGCCTTGACTGCTGCCACAGAGCTGAATTTCAATATAACAGGTCTGTTTTGTGTTCCTCACTGCCTTAAGCACACCTGTTAAGAAGTGATCTTCTGCCTCAATCATCATGCCCTTTGCATGTTGCAAAAGTATAGCTTGAAAATCATTTTGGCCATGTGAATTGTCAGTATATCTGAAGGTCTGGCTCCTTTGCTGTGGCAGGGTTTGTGGGAGCCATGATCTCCAACATTGCATTTGTGTTCCGCAACATCTTTTCAAAGCGAGGGATGGTAAAGAGTAATAAAGTGGGTGGCATGAACTACTATGCATGCCTGAGTATCTTGTCATTGGTGTTTCTAACCCCATTTGCCTTTGCTGTAGAAGGCCCTAAGTTGTGGGCTACAGGGTGGCAACAGGCCTCTGAGACTGTGGGTCAACAATTCGTTTGGTAAGTAGTCTTGATTTCATGCACTGGCCTTAACTTTATGATGGATTTGTTATCAGGTTGATAAACTTTCATACCTGTTATCTGTCAGTCAGCGTTGATGCACTTCTTAACTTTCTGCAGGATTGTTAGAAATCTGGAAAATGTAGTTTTCAGTGCCCTCAATGCAGCATTGACTATGGGAATGCATCTGGTGCAATTATCTTACAGTATATCTTGAAATATGGATTTCAAACAGGTGGGTGCTGGCACAGAGTGTATTCTACCATTTGTACAACCAGGTGTCGTACATGTCTCTAAATGAGATATCACCACTCACATTCAGTATTGGTAACACCATGAAGCGTGTGACGGTGATAGTGTCTTCAATTATCGTGTTCCACACACCTGTTTTGCCTGTGAATGCTGTGGGTGCTGCTATTGCAATTTTGGGAACCTTCCTCTACTCCCAGGTGAGCATCTTAATTCAGGAGTAAGGTAGCAAATAGGATGTATACAAGTTGGCATTTGGTTTCATTTGGTATAAGACATTAACACAAAAGTAATGAAAGACCATGATACACATGTTACTTATAGCTTCTAGGAATTCATCTCTGATGAATGCTGGAATGTATATAGAGTCAAATAGTTCCACACCCTCATAGGAATTGGAAAATGAATATATCTCATCCATATATGACTCCTCAATAATACAAGTAGCAGTAGTGAGTGAACGATGTCATTGTAATTCACCTGAAATACTTTTCCTTGTTTAGCGATTATATGGCACTAGAACCTGGCCTTGTAATTGTGGGAAACATAATAGTTGCATGTTGCATGTGCTCATGTGTTTTTGATGGTGTGCAGGCCAAGCAATAAGACCACTACAGACAATGGATCATTGTTCAAGCATGCTTTGGAACACTTGAACATTATGCTTGTAAAAGGATGTGAATTTATTTGTGGGGAATTATTATTTTGTAACGTATGAGGTTTGTGGGTATGTTTCATTAAATACAGGTTAAGCACTTTTTCTTTAGTGCTCTGCATGTTTGTATTTGAAGAGGAATGAAAGTGCTCAAAATTATGGCTATTTAAACAGATGTAGCTTTTGTTTTGTAACAGATGCTTCTGTATTGAAGTTAAGCTTTTGTGAGCCATTTACCTTGAACCTGGCTGTCATCATCAGCACACCAGCATCCTAGCAATTGCCTTCATGTGATCCCAGAGGTTGCATGTTGGACCATAACAAGTCATATGTCATTATTGCAGATCTTGCTGTCAGGTAGTGCTGCTCAATATGAACTCATATGATGACAAAGTTGCACCTGGACTGTGGTACGTTGTGGTCTAGTGGATGTTAATATCTACCATCTCTATTGTGCTCTCGGATTACAGGAGTCCTTGGAATGCTGTGAAATTAGCCCAATATGAACTTGAAGTTCTATGAACTGTAGATGAAGTGCATTTGCAGACTGTTTTTGAAGCGGTCAATTCCGTATATTGTTGCATGGACTTCTCATTCTCACCTACTTTTTTCGCATAACCATGCATCAGGATTGGACAAGAATTTTCTGCTGTGAACATCAGAGGCAAAATTGTGTCTGATTCACTCTGATGCAGTCACAGAAGCTGTCACATAGGTACTGTGCACTGATGACCTATCGCCTGTTGTTACCTATCTCCTCCATTAAAATCTGCTTCTACATTTCCTTCATTCTAATCTCATTATTCTTGTTAGCATTAGCACTTCATCAATTTTATCCTGCTGCTTTCAATAGTAGAAGCTACTGGCACTCACATAATTTCTTTGGTGACAGTCTACAGAAGCTGCCAACAAACATGGATGACAACTCCATGTCTGATTGGAATCCATAGTTGCAACACCTGTTGTGCCAGTTTCTAGTTGTGATTTTGTTAATCTGAACTGAGTTGACTCAACTTTAGAAATAACAACTTCTGCATTGCTGCTACTGAACAGTTTGACTGCCAGTAACTGACAATGTCAGGGACAACACTGATCGAGAATGATGGGAAGTGCTTTTGATGCTGATGGCAATTATACAGTTCCAGTAAAATGGTAAAGCATCTGTATGGTGAACTGATAGCTCAAATTTCCCATTTCATGGATGCCCATCATACCAGTCAGGTCCAAGATTTCTTCCAGTAACCAATATTGAAATAAACAAAGAAAGGAACCTTTCAAATTACCATGAATGTAGCAACTGCTAGTATTTCAGCTAATCTGCATTCAGGAGTCTTATGAACTCCATAAACAATGAAAAAATGGAAAGTTGTGTGCTAAACCATAACAGCATGTGAATGTATTGCCTGATATAGCTACTCGACACTATCAGACCTAGAAAATCTCCTAAGGGCCTATGATTATTGCAAGGTTACACTTGTAGTGATGATACTTACAGAGTTGCACATGTAAGTGATTGGTGTTGCAGAAAGCAAGCTTTTGGTGATACAATCAGGGCCCATTAAAAAAAGTGCAAAAGTAATTTTGCATTGTTTTGGGTTTAAATACCCTTGCCGGACAAAACATAGAATAGACAGTCTCATCATAACAAGTAAGAATCCTATTTTGATTGAAGTTTTTGCAGTATGAAGTTTTCTTTTTTCTACATGGACCTCTTCCTAACTCAGGGTCTTCATTAGTCCTTCTAAACACACTGGTCAGCCTCACTGCAGATACCAGAAGGAATGCTTCTGAATGTCTCCATAATACCTATGGAATTGCAGGGAAAATCTCTACAACAACAATTTGAAGGTAACATGATAATTCTTTGGTCCATATCAGTTGACAAGCATTTCATATAATGGTCAATGAAATGAAATAAAAGAGATTGGCATCACTCCTCTTCCATGGCGTCACCTTCCACTACTTGTACTTGGTTGCATAGGGCCCGAATTTTGGATGAAAGAATTGCTACCATCAAGCAAAACAATGGGCAATCAAATTAGTGAAAGAAAAGCATTCAATTGCTACATTTTAGCAGAAACAAGCATATCCATCTGTAGGATTCTAACTAGTGTGACTAGAGTATGATTAGTTCCCAGAAACAGGATGCATGAGAGAGAGAGAGAGAGGTGCAAACCAGTATGTCCTCTTGTAAAGTGGTACCCTTTGGAGTGAGTATAGCTGCGAGGATTAGGCTGCTGATAGTTTCGCAAATACTCCTTGTCACCCTGAAGATCATCAGGTGGATAGAAATGAAACCAGAGTGTTGCACAAAGACAACAACAAAATAAATTACCTACCTAAATAGAAGCTGCTGCAACAGTAACAACAAAGAACAAATTGATTAGTTTCAGATGAATGAGATCATTTTTTTACCTTTGTGATCACACAAAGATCCACATTACTACCACTGCCAAGATCATTGAAGATACCCGCACATATTGCAGCACACACAACTTCAATCCCCTCCTCTCTCTGCATTCAGTAAAACCATCAGAAAATTAGTATAAGGAGCACAGATAAAGTCCCTCTCTCCCTCTCTTCACACAGCAAAAGCCTCTGAATCAGCAGACACTAATAATGAAACAGAATTTGACTTTTATTCCCTTTTTCTTTCGCACCTTGAAACATGGCAATTCACCCCACCAAAAGAACAAAAAAATTGTCTTTGAACAGGTTTTTCTGGAAGCCAAGCAGTGAAACAGGCGGTCCTTTAGAAATGCTCTGAGTTTATATCTCTAGCAATGCCAGTTCTGTCCAATTGGGGAATAATTTATATGACATGAGAAAAGACAGAGACTTACTGTCATGCCCTCCTTGAATCTAGATTCAAACATGGCCATGGCAGCCAGGGATCCTGAGCCCATTGTTGCAAATGGAAGCGTGTCGGTTGATCCATGTGGGTACACCTGTATCATCATCATCATCATCATCATCATCCCAATTGTATTAGAGTAGTCCAGTGCTTTCTCTGTCTCAAGTACAACTCATAACATCTGAACAAACTTTTACAGTGAGCAGCATCTTGGCTTTCAATCCAAAGTATCATCTGTTAAGAGAAAAGTAAAAGAAACAGTGTGTTTGGAGCAGAGGACACAGCAGAAGACACACTTACAGCATGTAAATGAGGTCCAGTGACATCCACTCCCCCAAGTACAAGAGCTGCACTAACTGCACCTTGATACCTGATCATCAAAACACCACAAAACTCATTACAAGCGCCAAGATTGAACAGTCTATAAGCCTAATGATGTTTCATGATTGTCTACTTAGATCAATAGTAGAAGAAATTGTGGAGTGCCAAGATTGAACAGTCTATGAGCCTAATGAAGCCTCATGATTGTCTACTTAGATAAAAAATTGTAGAAGAAATTGTGTTGGACTTGGAATCCTATCAAAAGCCACCTAGTTTTTAGGTGACAAAACTGGCCAAATTCCTCACAACATGAGAACATCCAAGCACTTCATGCATTGCCTGTTGTAAAATCCAACCACTGAGAAACACAGAATTTTAGAGACCACCACCGTGTTCAACTCTCGTCCAGAAAAGAAAAGATGGGGTATGGGAGAAGAGTGGCAGAAAAGAATGTACCCGAAAAGATGAGACTTGAGCATGGTCAATGCTGTGACCACACGTGACTGACGACCTGTGGCATATCGGTGCAACTCCAGCTGCGAGCTCACCATATCTGTTCACAATGTAACAACAACAACAACAACCTCACTTAACTAACAACTCTGAACACAAAAGACTAGGAACTTCAAACCTAAGACAAACCTGTGAAGAAATGGAAGATGAGTGTAATGGAGAAGGAAGATGAATGGAGTACCCGAAGCAAGCAGATTGCAATACCATCAGAGGGAAGATGAGTGGAATATAAGGGCAGATGTGTACCTGTCACATTTTCAGTGTCTGCAGCAGTGCCAGCACCGCAGCAGGAGATGTTGGGAGCAAGATAATGGATTTTCTCACAGTTCTTATCACAAACAATTTCCCCTTCTGTTGCTCTTGTATCTGCTCCTAGAATCACTCCATCCTGCAATTGATCCGGGCACAAGACGTTATTGGAAAACTCTCTCTCTCACTACAGCAATTGCTTGTAGCGAAAGAAAACATCCTTTCGCACTGCTGTGATCTCCTCCCTCTAAGCTTCTCAAAGAAATCCAAGAAAAATAATTCCGATATAGAGTATAGATTGAACTGCGATTTCTCCAGTTTCTATTTCATCAATTCTCCCATAGGCTCTCAAAATCCATCTCAAAATACAAACAAGCACCACCCTCGTCTCCTGAAGAGCTCTATCGCAATACGACGACGATCACAGAGACAGAAAAGGAGATGTCTATTGTTACAATTTACCTTGAAGACCAGACCGACGATGGTGGTGCCTGTTTTGCGGAATTTGGGCATCTTAGTCCCTTGGCTCTCGAGGAATGCATTTCTGCGACAAAGGTCAAAGGAGAAGCCTCCCTTGGGTGGCAGATCGATTGTCGTCTTCGTCATCTCTTCGCCACTCTCTTCAACAACAGATGATGATAACGATGACGATGATGACGAGTACGAGAAGAGGAGGAGAAGGAAGAGGAGGACGACGACGACGATGAGAAGAAGAGACAGTACGGTGGGTGGTGCACGCGAAGCTCCTCCTGCCTGGCCGGAGCTTGATTAGGGTTAGGGGAATTCCAAGGAAACTTTCGAGCATGGAATTGCGTGCAGTGGAAGCCGGGAGCTGTAGCTGCTGATCGTAACGGAAAAACCAAAACAACTGCCCAAATGCGTGACGCTTTCTTCACTCCGAAGAACCCGCAATCCTCTCCCCAAATCAAGAATTCTCTCTTCTATCTCTTCTTGTGTTTGTGAATGTGTGTTTTTGGGTGTGGAGATTCCAAACCATTTGGCTCTGCTTTTGTTGACGTTTTTTCAGTGGAGGAATGCGGTGGTGCTAAGCAAGGGAACTGCAAGTACTTGGGTGCAAAGAGCAGCAGCCCATCTCAGAGAAACCCAACTCCGGCAGCAGCTGTTCTTCTCGGTCCTTCACAGTGGTGTGGGATCACAGGATGAGAGAGAAGGTGAAGTTTTGTAGCTGTCACAAGTCCCTTGTTGATGTTTGAAGCTCTTTTGCACATGTCTGTTTTCCCTTTTTTAGTAATCTGGGTTGTGTGCAATGACGATCAGCTGGAATCAAATCTTATCGTAGTAGGCAAGTGCTAGTTCTCCTGATAGTAAAAAAGACACAGAAAGGAAGTAGTTCTTCCTTCTGTGTCTCATGGGGATCCCTACCATTTGCCTTCCACGAGAAGCTTTGGCTCAACAGCAATTTGAACCTCATCTGGTTGGAAAGCAGAGCTGGTTGCAAATCAACCAGGGAACTGTGCAATTTCAACATTTTCACATGCAATTCGAGAGTTGCAAGATTCGAACAAGACTGAGCACCATGAGAAGAGACATGGAGCTTTAGAGTTGGTTGCAATGGCAGCAGGAAGCTGTACGATTGGAACATTTTCACATCCAATTCAAGGGTTGCAAGATGTATAACAAGGCTCTCTGGAGCACTACGAGAAAGACACATGGAGCTTTAGAGCTGGTTGCAAATGTCAGCTGGACACTGTACAATGGAACAATTTTTTGCATCCAATTCGAGAGTTGCAAGATGTAACAAGGCTCTCTGGAGCATCTCTATGAGAAAGACACAGAGAGAGAGCTCTCTCTAGAATGAAAACAAGATGGCAACATTCCTGAAAGTGGCTCACTTTTTTTGGGGGTCCTGAATACTTTTGCTAGTTTATGAGTGCACTTGAAGAGGGCAGATACATCTGTGCATGTGCACAGATTGTACAAAGTGGTTGTGAGTCAGATGTCTTATGTACGTAGTTGTCTTTTATGTTAAATATGGAAGCATAGAGGATTCTGGGAGAATATAAAACTGCAAATGCTCACCACACATGATGTTTCTGCTTGGAATGCAATGCCTTTTTTGGGACATGTGAAATGTGGACAGAAGGAGTCAGAATGATTTCAAATGATTGTACAGGGAAGGAAGGGCTGGAGCAAGATGCTGTCACTTTCACAGTGGTCCCAAAGGTGATTGGGGTGGGGGTTGCAGCACTTGAAGTGGCCAGGCAATTATGTGAACAAACCATTCAAAATGGCTGCGAGGCAGATGCCTATGTGGGAGCATAAATGGATTGCTCGGAGAACATTCAGCTGGATTTCCGAGATGTGATGTATTTGCTTGGAATTAATGCTATATTACAAAACATGAGAAATGTGGGCAAGGACTGAAGGCATTAAGAAATTTCTCGGCAGATGCAACAGGAAGTAATAGAGCACAACACTATCACTTTTGTGGGGGTTTTGAACACATGTGGCAGTGTAGGGGCACTTGAAGAAGGGAGGCTTGTTCATAAGCAGATTGTTCAAGTGGTTATGAGTTATGAACTCTAATTGTTTGTTGGCAGAGTCCTTGTTGACATTTATGCCCAGTGCGGGAGCATTGAGTATGCAGGCAGAGTATTTCAACAAGATGCCCACTTGCAATATGGTCTCTTGTGATTTGTGGGTGTGCTCAATGCATGTGCTTTAGTGCTAGTGTGGTGACACTTGGAGAGGGCAGATGTATCAATGTAACAGATCATACACAATGCAGCCATGAGTCAGATGTTTTTTTGGGTAGTTTTCCTTTTTGACATGTACATATCAAATGTGGGAGCATAAACAATGCTTGGAATGTGTTCAAAAGGATGCAATATGGTTACTTGGAAGACCATGATTGTTGGACAAGTGAAGTGTGGGTGTGGACACAAGGCATTGAGACTATTTCAACAGATGCAATCTCAAGGGGTGGGGTGAGAACCTGTTGCTTTTGTTGGTGTACTGATAACCTGTGCTGCCATTGTGTGAACACTTGGAGAGGGCAGGCATGCCCATGAAAAAATGATTGAAAGTGGGTTTGAGTCTTATATGCTTGTAGGTTGTAGCCTCATTGACATCTATGTCAAATCATAAGCATAAGGGATGCTTCGAGAGTTTCCAACAGTATGTGGGGTGCATGCTGTTTCTTGGAGTGCGATCAATTTTTTTTGGACACGTAAAATGTGGGCAGGGACAGAAGGCATTGGAAGAAGGTGGTGTGGAGACAGACCCTGTAACCTTTGTGGGACTTCTCAATGCATGTGCCAGTGTCGCAACACTTGAAAGAAGGCAGGTGTCTTGACGAACAGATTCTTTAAAGGTGTTGTGAACCTCATATCTTCATGGGTAACAACTAACAACAGCCACATGGACATGTATACCAAATGTGGGAGCATGAACCATCATAGGGAGCTTTACATTTGGCATTGTGTCTTGGAATGCCATACTTGGAGGCTATGTGATGCATGGATGTTGGACATTTCCAGCAGATGTGTGAAGAATATGCAGAGATAATGTCACTTTTGTTTCTCTTCTGTCAACTTGCAGCTGTGCAGCCTTAGCCTGCATCTTATATGTAATTTACAGTGTTTTCTGCAACAGTGGAACACTATGCCTGACTGGTGGGTCTTCTGGGTCCCTCTGGTCATCTGGATGACGTAGGACCTGGTGAGAGTGCAATGCAAAGTGAATAATAGACCTTGAAGCAGATTGAGAGCATGAAAGGTGAGATGAATTGGCTGATTTAGTGGAGCTTCATTTGCCTCCCTGATTGTCTCAGTTGTGTTTGTGAAGCTTTGGTTGTGTTAAAACTTTTTTTTTACTGTTCCAGTCATCATCTAGTGGAGGCCTGAATATCTGACTTGGGCTTTGCTGCTGCAATTTCAAGCATGTCCTTTTTGAGAAATTGACCAGAAATTAGCTCTTGATTTCTCATTCAAAACCACGGGCCTGGGCAGGTAACTGCTTTGCAGCAGGATGTGTGGCTTGTAAGTTGATGCAGGGCAGGAGAAACTGTGCTAAACAATATTGCAGAAGACGATGTGGTGCTGAACAAGAACTGAAGAGTGTAAATCCTTGTTTGAAACTTGGTTCCTGTGGGTGTAAGAAGAAAAGCTTGGTTCTGTGGACCTTTATTAGCAACCATGGACTTGTAGCAGCACTATCAGCATCACAGCAGTGAGAAGATGTGCTCACAACTACTCACTCATACCAAACCTTACACTTTGTTGGATGTGATACCATCAAGTGTAAATAAGCATACAACAGTCCATCCAAGATTTTGGGCAAACCACTGTACAAACATCTGCATGCTCATTTTCTGTTAAGTTTCCAGAAGCAATGGGAAGACTCAAAGCAACAAATTGCAACAGAGACAAAAAGCAAGGGAGAGAACAACATGTAAAACTGGCAACTTACAAAACTACTGCATGCTGAAGGTCAAAGATGGGTAATAGAGGGGAATCAAAGGCCTTGGTTTATGCACATGTGCCTTAAAGACAACACACCTAGACAACAATGGACAGATTTTGAGCAGTAAAAAATAGGCAAACGCCTATCCCCATCAGATTGTTATTCTGCTTCTATCACAGAAGAAGGGTTACAGATTATTGGAAGAATAATCTCCTCGACTTGGAGAAAAAGAATCCTTGTTCCATGGTGTGTTTGCATAAGCCTTTGTATCCTCAATTTCATGGGTGCATCTCAAGATTTTGCAAAAACAAGCAAAACTCAAATGTACATAAACTCCCCACCTCGCAATGCATTCTCATAAGCCTTGTTATCTTCATATTCTTCATCATCTGTGCGCATCTGGTAGCGGCAGACAGGGCATGAGTTGTGCTCATCCAGCCAAGGCTTAAGACAATCAACATGGAAATCATGCTTGCAGGGCATCACCTGCATCTTGTCGCCCACTGCCATAGCCTCCCGACACACTGCACACTCTGTGACCTGGTCTTCTCCTCTGCTGCTAAGAAGATCGGCCTGTGTCACTTCTCGTATGGGAAGTTTTGCAACCGCCTCCTTTGATGCTGGTGGCGCACCTCGTGGCACACTTGCAGCATCCTCAAGTGTGGCTTGAATGGCCTCCTCTAGACCCACAAATTCACCATCCAAGACTTGACTGGCATTCACTCTGTTGATTATTGCCTGAATCTCATCTCTAAGCTGCTGAGCTGCAGTCTCTTCTGTTGTTTCAGGGATGTCCTCTTCTACACCATCTTGGTCAGTTTCTCGTGCAGGCACAGCAGGCACAGAAGTAGCAGCAGCAGGCTGTGTCTCCATCTCTGGAAAATTTCTTCCTCTACTAATAAGAGAAGCAAAAGCATTCTGTGCTTGAAGCCAATGAGGGGGAGGAGGCTCAGAATCCACTGTCAACTGACCTTCAAACAAGAAACCAGAACTAGTGCCAGCCCGCATGGTGGCAGGCAGATTGTCTTCCTCTTGCTCAGAGGGTTTCTCTCCCAGAAATGCATGTGCCTGTTGAACAAAGGAAAGCATCTTCTTGCGCTGCTCAGGTTGTTTGACCACTGCGGCTGTGGATTCAAACAGATGAAGACCGGATTTCCAAAAGCCAGGAGCAGTGAACCTTGTCGTCAGTACAGTTGCTGCTCTGCACACGGCTGTATACAACAGGGCTTGATCTGATGGTACCGCTGTCGCATAGCGATGTTGCACTAAACCGGTCAAAGCGCTTGTCGCTGTCTCAAATGTCTGTTTCTTCTGCAGTTGCTTTTGCAGACCTTCCACTAAGGCTCTCAACGATTCTCCATCCGAAGTACTACCCGCCTCCTTCTCCATCTCTCGCGCTTCAAAATTCCCAAATCTTTTGCCCTAAATTCCTACCCCCGCTTGTTAAGATCGCACATACACCGACCAAATATCTTCCGACCATATGGAGGGATCCGAATTCTATTGCAGAAAAGAAAGACACCACCCAAAACAGAACCAACAAAGAACCTGTCTGAGAGCTCTGTCTCTATCTCTCTACGCTCTCTCTCACAAATTCTGAAGCAAAACTACCAACTACAATCTGAGCATCATGCAGTCCCTGCTCGGCGAATTGGGACAAGGAATGGATTCCAACAGCTGCAAATGAAGAGAGAGAGAGAGAGAGAGAGAGGCGGAGAGACGAGACAGTGGAGTGGAAAGCAAAGCCGAAGCTTCTCAACAAAACTTGCTCTGCAAACCTAAGACATCCCCAAACCCTAAAAGTGTAGTCCTGGGTTGGGCGGTGATCAGAAATAAGAACAGATACCCGACGGTTATTAGAGCGGCCTTTAAGTATGAGACAAAGGTCTGCATTTAGACCCTTATGAGAATTTCAGCCCCACCTTCGGCATTTAGACCCTTCACCTATGTGAAGAAATGCCCATATTTTCTTCCCAGTTTTAGAGAACATTTTGAAAACAGGATGCTTATGCAATTCATAAGGTCTTATTAACCGTTGATTGGGATCTTACATGGGTCATAAGATCCTTGTTGACCGTTGATTGGGATCACCTTAAGTTTCCTAACTTCTCTGACCTATAGCTGAAGTTGGGTAAGGCCTCTTGTGGATGGTCACCAACCCACCATTCACATACCTCACAATTAAGAAAAAACAAACCAAAAAACCCTGATCTTGATGTATAACCAGGGTTGTCGAAACAAGTTAAGAATTCAAATAACCGCCTCTAAAACCATCTGTTATTTGTCAGCTCTTTCATGAAGGGTTCTTTCATGTTTTTTCAACGACTGAAACCCGGCGGTTCTATGATTCTGATTATTATTATTATTAAAAAAAATCTCAACTGATGGTTCTCTGATTCTGAGTTTTTGATTTTTTTTTAATATACCAAAACCTCCAGTTAAGGTTAAAGTTTCTTCCCCAAGCAAGCATAAGGGGTTCTTGAGTATTAGGGTTTAAGTTTTTCTGACAAAGGGGTGATCCAGGTAGTGATTAGGATTTAAGGTTGTCAATTAGATTGTCAAAACAAATAAATTTTGATAATCAAGTTGTGATAGAACTATGAAGAAAGGAAGCCCCATGGAGTCACCTTCTTGGAGCTCTAAATTCATGTCAAAACAAGAATTTGCTCATTTATATTGTGAATCTTGAGCATCAAAATGTTGACTATTTAGGAGTTTACACCAAATCTAAATTCAGACACGTTGACCATTAAACCCTAAGAATTGGAACCTAAATTGGGAAAAAAAAAATCTGTCAATAGCAATTCTGAAAAAAAATGAAAATGTTGATTCTAGGGTTCTGCTTTCGAATTTGAATCATGTAAATAGATGGATCCTAGGTTAGAGTTTAGATCTGGTTATTGAGTCATGGGTCATAGATTCACTTTACTCTTAACCCTTAACCTCCAAGTATCACCCCCAGTCTCAGACAACTGCTGCACTAGTTTCAAGTTTCAACATACCAATATAATATATGTATCAAGGGCTTTTCCAATTTATATATATTAGTCTATGATAAGTAGGTAGTGTGAAATCATGTCATTTTCATATAGGAGATTGTTTTTTATAGCAAGGCAAATTCTTGTTAAGTTGGGATGTAATGAAAAGACAGGGGCATAGTAAGTTCCTAGTTGCCTGCTAAATATGCATCAATGACACAGAAATCAACTGGAAACATAAACCATATAATTTCACACATTCATCCTGTCAATTCTGGAAATATCATATATTGTAAAGGAAGAAAGTTCCTTCCCTTGACTCCGGACAGACAGTGGCTACGGACAGTAGCTAAATATAGCGAGGGTGTGACTTGACATCCTGGATGAGAAATGAACCCGCCCCTGAACCCGCCCGTCCCGTCATCCGTCCCTGTCGTCCCTCTGTCCATCCGTCCGGTTGTCCATGCGAATCGACACCCTGGAAGGTCCGAGGTTGCCGGCTGCACACCATCCCTCTACTGAGTTTGACAGTGCAGCTTTCTGCCGACCAAGAATGGGAAGGAAATAAACCAGGAAGAAGAAGAAAAAAAAACCTTTGGACATAGGATATGACTAACATAAAGACAAGTATATACCTTTGGACAAAAGATGTGACTAACATAAGGTGTCACGTGTGGTGCTATTGGGAACAAGAGTTTGGGGAACCTATGGGAACATA